>Ga0209091_10000123_pt1 | contig 74169 bp, 71 predicted proteins | sample ArcticOcean_MG_C_6_FD_187438 | JGI IMG/M metagenome (GOLD analysis project Ga0209091, IMG submission 187438) | Marine microbial communities from western Arctic Ocean - ArcticOcean_MG_CB8_128 (SPAdes) (version 2) | ecosystem: Environmental > Aquatic > Marine > Oceanic | place: Arctic Ocean...
GAAGACGGTTCCATTGATTTTGACCAGATAACCGTCGGCACTCCCACCGAGAACACCTCACCAAGACCGCCCGCTTGAATCGGTCTTGGGTGTTCCACTGGCTTGAACCACGGCCAGCTTCCTACTGCCGTCATCGCCATCCGGCACTGAACATCTCGATATACAAATCGCACCGGCCTTAGCGGTTTGTTCAGAGTTCCCGACCATGCGATAGACAAGTTCGAATAGATGGCATGGCGCCTTCCCCAGCTCAATGACATTCTCAACGAGGCAAACCTAGGATTGACCCAGCCAGTCAACAATGTCGTTCTCGCCAATCTCACTTCTCTCATGCAGCCCGTGCGTCGTGGCGATGTGTAAAGGGTCGGCCCCATCTCTAACCAGTTGTCATTGGTTGTCTTCGGCATAACCCTGAGGGTTGCCCACAACTCAACTAGCACCGAAGGACTCACCTAGGAGGCCTTCATCGAGATGTGGCGCAGTGCCCCCGACACGGTCGACGAAACAATCACGCCCGGGCCCGCGCCTTTTCAGACCGGTGGAGGTGTCTGTTGCGTCAAGGAGCCTTCGCTCTCGATGTCCTCGCGGCGCACACCCAGCAAGAACAACACGGCATCCAAATACGGCAAATTCAACTCGGCGTCAGCCGCGCTGGCCACGCCGCTCTTGGCGTTGAAAGCAATACCAAGACCTGCTGTTTCAAGCATATCGATATCATTTGCACCATCGCCCACAGCAACAATCTGGCGCACAGCAAGACCTTCTTTGGCCGCGATCATGTGCAGCAGTTGCGCCTTACGCTTACGATCAACAATCGGTCCTTCAACACGGCCGGTCAGGATCCCATCAACGACTTCCAAGGTATTCGCGAACGCGTAGTCAAGGCCGAGTTCGTTCTTGAGTCGCTCGGTGATCGAAGTGAAGCCGCCACTCACAATGGCGATCTTGAAGCCAAGATGACGCAGCGTGGCAATGAAAGTTTTCGCGCCGGGCGTGAGTCGAAGCCGATCCCATCCTCGATCAAGAATGGACTCGGGTTGGCCTGCCAACAGTCGCACCCGTGCTCGCAGCGCCTCTTCAAAATCGAGCTCACCTTGCATGGCACGTTCGGTCAGTTCGGCAACCTGGCTACCAACGCCGGCTAGATCAGCCAACTCGTCAATCATCTCGTTTTGGACGAGGGTACGGTCGACATCGAGCACCATCACGCGTAAAGCCCGGCGTGGTAAGCCTTTGGGCTGGATAGCCACATCCATGGCTGGAAAGTCATGGCGCAGGCGAACGAGCTCTTCGCGGAGAGCTTGAGTATCCCCACCCGTCACTGACAGCTGATAGCTCCAGGCTGGATATTTCGAGAGCCGTTCCAGCCTGTCAATATTGCCACCCGTAGCCGTGACCACGCCGGTAACAGCAGCAAGTTCCGCTGCTTCTAGTGTTTGACCAAGCACGGTCACGATCGTGCCGGTCGGTTTGCGTGTTGGTGTTGCTTCGACTGGCTCAAATTCAATGCTCAACCCACGTTCATAACCAACAAGTAGGAGCTCTTTGAGCAGGTCCCTCCCATCGGGAATACGGGCAACGATATTGAGCGAGATGTGATTGCGAATCACAATCTGCTCGACGTCCTCGATGGAAGCGCCAGCACCTGCCAACGTGCTCAGCACATGGGTTGTGATCCCTTCCTTATCTGGTCCGTCGACCTGGATCAGGAAAGTCTGATGCGGGTTCGATATCTCCGATTGCACGGTGTCAGCGTAGTCCTGCAACCCCCTTCATATTCACCTCGTTATTGGCCCAACAGTGACGCAATGGACTGCACCGCTTCTTCGGTGAGTTCGGTGAACGATTGGAGAATGCAGCGAATATTTGCCCGCTCGGTGACGAGGCCAGTCATGGCAAGCAGCAGCGTTACTGGCGTGCCACCTCCCATCACTCGAACGTCTGTGCAACAAATGAACTTTCGCCTTGACGCACCCATCCGGCATGCTTGTACTCGTGTCTAATCTGTTCCACGACTTGTTTATTGCTGATACCGAGCGGCCGTTTCTAATCGAGGGCGACCACACTCACACCTACGGTGCCTACCGCAGGCACGCACTGCGCCTCGGTGCGGCAGTTCTGGCACATGGTCTCTCCGCTGGCGACCGACTAGTGGCCCAGACCAATAAGTCGGCCGACGGGTTCGCACTATGGCTCGGATGCCTCGCCGCCGGTGTCGTCTATGTGCCCACAAACACGGCATATACCTCCGCCGAGATTTCGTACTTCTGCAGTGATGCAGGCGCATCCCTGCTCGTTGTTGATGACCCCACTGCCCTAGAGACGGTCACCACCGATCTTGGCCTTTCTACTATGGCGATCGCGGACCTGGTGTCATCGTCAACGACACTCGCCCCTGTCAACGTTGCCGATGTCGATGATGCCACGCCTGCTGCGCTGGTCTACACGTCTGGCACCACTGGACAACCCAAGGGTGCCACCTTGACCCATGGCTGCCTGCTCGACAACGCCCAAGCCCTAGTGCAGGTTTGGCATTACGACGGCGACGACATCCTGGTTCATTCGTTGCCTATCTTCCATGTACACGGCCTATTCATCGCACTACACCCCACCATGTTGAGCGGTGCCCAGGTCCGCTTCCTTCCCCGCTTTGAACCTGACTCAGTGATCGATGCACTTGCAGGCGCCACCATTTTTATGGGTGTACCCACCTACTACCACCGTCTGCTGAGCAATGACCGCTTCGACCCGGCGGCATGTAAATCGATGCGGCTCTTTACATCAGGGTCAGCACCGATGACTGAACTCACCCATGGTGAATTCACCAAACGGACAGGCCGCCAGATCGTCGAGCGCTACGGCATGAGCGAGGCCAGCATCATCGCCTCAAACCGTATCGACAATGTTCTAGCCGGTTCGGTCGGTCATGCACTGCCGGGGTACGAGATCCGCATCGTCGACAATAGCGGTAATGCGCTCACTGCCGGCGAGACCGGCACCGTCGAAGTCCGAGGCCCAAGCTTGTGCACGGGTTATTGGAATCGTCCTGACGCCGACGCTGAATCCCGCACTCTCGACGGATGGTTCTCGACGGGTGACGTTGGTTCCCTCGATGCGACCGAGCGACTCACGCTCGAAGGTCGCTCCAGCGACATGATCATTTCCGGTGGCCTAAACATCTATCCAAAAGAAATCGAGATGGTCATCGACGAGGTCGACGGCATCGTCGAATCTGCCGTTGTTGGCCACCCTCACGAAGACTTCGGCGAAGTGGTAACTGCCTATCTTGTGCTCGAATCTGGCACGTCACTCAGCGCTCTTGACCTAGAAACCCCGCTGACCTCACTTGCCCGCTTCAAGCATCCGAAATCGGTACACGTGATCGCCGAATTACCACGCAACGCCATGGGTAAGGTCCAGAAGAACCTCTTGCGTTCAAACAAGGCAACCCCTCAATAGTCTTTCTCGCGCGGCGGGCTTCGAGCATTCCTGCCGAGTCAGCGTTGGCGCATTCGCGAGTATCCACGCTCGCCACCCATTCGAGCCGATTCGAAAGTGCTGCGTCGTCGGCAATACCAAACGCCAAATAAGAACCGCCAGTGGCTACCGCTACCTTATTCTGACGCCGTTCCATCTGCATCCTTCTCATCCTCAGCGCCCAGCTGTGGCCTCTCTGAGCGAACCGATTATTTTGCTTGATTACTATCTGCTAAGAGCTTCGAGAGCAGAACTACTGGATTGCCATTAGGGTCGCGTGGACTACAAAACCCGAAGCCCTCGGCTCACGCCGAGGCAGAGTTATCTGGAGAGATTCATGAATACCAAGAGCAAGCTCACAAAGCTGCTCGCGCTCCTGTTCGCTTTCACACTTCTTGCTACCTCATGTGGTAGCAGCAGTGACGGCGAAAGCACCGCAGCGCCAGCAGCCGACAATGCATCCGAAGAGGACAACGACGACGTTGAACTGACCCAAGGCGATGATCTTCTCGAACAGATCATTGCTCGAGGCACGCTCAACTGCGGCGTCGCAAGCGTTTCAATCGGCTTCGCCGTTGCCGACTCAAACGGCGTCTTCCAAGGCTTTGACGCTGACTGGTGTCGAGCAACCGCTGCCGCCATTCTCGGCGACGCAAACGCAGTAAACATCGTTCCTCTTACAGCGGCAGAACGTTTCACCGCTGTCCAGACCGGCGAAGTTGACCTGCTTCACCGCAACACCACATGGACCCAAAGTCGCGACAGCGACGTCGGTATGGACTTTGGTCCAACCACATACTTCGATGGCCAGCAGCTCATGGCTCGCGTCGGCGACGGCTTCACACCCAATAGCGGCGTGGCTGATCTTGACGGCGCTGTGATCTGTACCAACGCCGGTACCACTACCGAAAAGAACATCGCTGAAGCCGCTATTCTTGCGGGCGTTGAAATCACGCTGAACACCTTCGAAGACTTTGACATCGTGACCCAGAACTTCATCGATGGTGGTTGCGACGTCATCACCACCGACGGTTCAGGTTTGGTTGGTCGCAAGGCTGAGCAGCAACCTGCGGACCAAGAATGGGCGATCTTCCCCGGTCAACCAATCTCCAAAGAGCCTCTCGGTCCAACATATGGCCAGAACCAGTCACGCTTCGCAGACGCCGTCAACTGGACGGTCTACGCGATGCTGATCGCCGACGAGTACGGCGTGAACCAGGACAACGTTGATGACTTCCTCGGCGCTGAAGCTGAGCTTGGTCGCCTACTTGGTGGCGAAGGCGAAGTTCAAACAGCAATGGGTCTTAATGCCGATGCGTTCTACCAGGCGATCAGCCAGATGGGTAGCTACAGTGATTTGTGGAAACGTCACCTGGCGCCACTTGGTCTGCAACTTGAAGGATCAGCCAATGATCTATGGACCAACGGCGGTCTCATGTACCCACCGCCAGCACGCTAAATAAAACCCACACCATCGTCCGGGATCAGGTAATCGGTCCGGGTCGGTGACTCGAAGGCTGAAGTCTCTTTAACAGATTTCAGCCTTCCTGCCACCGTCTCTACGTAATTCTTGGGGAGAAGTACTGGTGACAGACACCGCAGACACATCGTTACTCACGACTGCATCCGGTAAGCCGCCGTTCTATCGAGACACCACCATCATCAAGTGGATTGTCCAGGTATTTACGCTCGTGGTTGTCATCTTCGCTCTGTACTTTTTAAGTAAACAAGCGGGCGACAATCTCAAAGCCAGAGACATCAACACCGGCTTCGACTTTCTGAGCGTCAACCCTAGCTTTGCCATAAGTGACGGCATTGACACCGCTCCCAACACTGGCGGGCGAGCGTTGTGGGTCGGCATGGTCAACACCATTCGGATGTCGCTCGCCGGCATTCTTGCCGCGACCATACTGGGCATCCTGGTTGGTGTTTCACGGTTATCGAACAACTGGATCGTGGCCAAAGTCGCCAGCGCATTCATCGAATACATGCGTAACATCCCCCTGCTTGTTCACATATTGTTGATCTTTTTCACGTTAGGCCAGCTCGGCGACTTCGGAAAAGAGATCAACGAGGTCACCGGCAAGCTCGAGCAAGGGCCCATTAACGGGTGGATTCATATATCAAACAAGGGCCTGTCAGTACCCCGAATACATATTTCTGACGGCTTTTACCAATGGGCCGTCTTCTTAATCATTGGCGCCATTGTTGGGCGTTGGGTAATGAACAAGCGCACCGCTGCTCGTGATGGCACCGGCGCCGAAACTTACCCAGTACTCAGTTTTCTGGGTGTACTGGCATTGTTTGGGTTCATCGGCTGGTTCTTGCATCCGTTCTTTGGTTGGCTCGGCGACGCAATCTTTGGCCCGATATCACGTCTAATTCCCAACATTCCCCAGATCGCGGTCCAGTTGGCTCTGACGGCTCTCGCCTTGGTGATGGCATCGCTTTGGATCCAACGCTTCCTTACTAGCCGCCGCACTCCAGCAGGGCTAGCCAGGCTCACCGACGACGACTGGTTCCGCATGATCTTTGCCGGCGCCGCAGCCGTCATTGCTGGCGTCGTGTTTCTCGTAATCTGGCCCGGCCTGTCGAGTTGGATAATCAACTCAAGCCGCGACTTCTTCGAGGTTGCAACCGACAAGTTTGGCGATGGCCGCGGGAACTGGCGCGAAGACTGGCCAATCGACGCCGCTCGACCCGACATCTCCAAACGGGGCAACTTCGCTAACCCCGGACCTGCTGGGCTCAACTTCAGCCAAGGCTTTGCGGCGGTGTTCTTTGGTGTCGTGCTCTACACCTCGGCATTCATTGCCGAAATCGTGCGTGGTGGAATCTTGGCAGTCCCTAAAGGTCAAACTGAAGCTGCCCAAGCAGTTGGTCTCAAACGTTCGACCATGCTGCGGCTGGTAGTTCTGCCCCAGGCGTTCCGGGTCAGTTTGCCTCCACTCGGCAATCAGTACCTGAACCTGACCAAGAACACATCACTCGCCATAGCTGTTGGCTACAGCGACGTTGTGCAGATTGGTCAGACGATTTTCAACCAAACCGGCAGATCCCTCGAGGTATTCGCCATTTGGATGCTGTTCTATGTTGCGTGTTCGTTGGCCATCAGCGCGGTCGTCAACTTCTTCAATGTCCGTCTACTAATCGTGGAGCGCTGAGATGTCGGTAGAAGCCCAACTCGAAGCTGCAGCCAAGGACCTCCTCGCGGCCACCAAGGCCGCCGACGCTGTTCGACCTGACGAACCAAGCTTGTCGCTTCGCCCATGGATGCGGAAAAACCTGTTTTCATCGATTTCAAGCGTCATCTTGACCGTCGTGTTCGCGGCAATTTCCATTTTCGCCTATCGAGGTGTCCTCAACTTCATCTTCAGTGAAGAGCGTCGATGGGATGCAATCCGAGTGAACCTGCGGGCTTTATTCACCTTCGCCTACCCCGAATCTCAGTACATCAGAATCTGGGTCACACTGGGCATCGTTCTGATGCTGACCGGGCTCTCAATGGGCCTTATGAAGTCAATCGGTCAAGGGTTTTCGATCAAACGCATCAGTATGTGGTTCCTTAGTTCCGGCAGCGCCATCATCGGCGGTCTAATACTTCGCGAACCATCAGTGCTCAAACACCCTGACGGAACACCAGTACTCGACGAAAACCTGCAGGTCATCCGCGAGAGCTTTAGCGCGGCAATGGGCGACCGAGTTTGGTGGTGGCTGGGTGGGCTAGTCGCACTGGGCATTGGCCTGGGCCTTTGGTTTGGATTCGGCGAGCTTCGTCGACGCACCACCTTCATCGCTGCTATCCCCCTGACCCTTGGCTTTATTGGGATGTTTATCTCAACTGTGTGGTGGTTCAAGTGGGGTCACTACGGAACCAACACAGCGGGCGACATCATCATCGAACCAGGTCGCACGGTCGCTGCGACCACCAAGGGCCCGTGGACCGTGATGTGGTTCGTGCTCGTGTTTGCTTACATAGCGGGTCGGGCAGTCTTCACGACTAAACGAGCCGCGACCGCTAGGGCATCGCTAGGGCTCGCATGGCTGTTGGCTCCCTTCATGACCTTCTTCGTAATCTTGCGTGATCCCGCTCTTGACTGGTCTCACGTATGGTCGACACACATACCAATGGCACTAGCCTTCATCATCGGCGGCGGACTCGTGCTATGGGCCCTAACCAATCCCAACATCGGCGAGATCGGCAGGCTCATCGCCATCGTCTTGATCACGCTGGCCTTGTTCCACTGGGTCGCTGGGTTCTTCGGCTGGTATCCAATGCTGCAAAAAGCTCGCATCAGTTTCTTGTTACTGGGTTTGGCGGGGGCGTCGGCACACAACTTTGCCGGCGATGCGCGCCAACGGTCTCGCATGGTCTGGGGTTGGGTTGGCCTGATGGTCATTGTCCATTACCTGGCCACCATGATCAATACCGCATCCACCCTTGAGGTGAATGGCGAATTCGCTGGCGGCTTCGTGGTCACGTTGTACATAGCAGCATTCACAATGACCTTCTCGCTACCACTTGGTGTGATGTTGGCACTCGGTCGCACCTCGACGATGCCCCTGTTCCGGATATTGTCAACGACCTATATCGAGCTCGTACGCGGCATCCCCTTCATTACCATCCTGTTTTTCTTCGCCGTGTTTGTGAACTTCTTCTTGCCCGAAGGAATGGAGCTCGCCAAATTGGCCGCCGCTGGTATCGGCTTCTCGCTATTCGGAGCTGCATATTTGGCAGAAAACGTCCGTGGCGGTCTTCAAGCAATACAACGCGGTCAATACGAAGCCAGCGATGCGCTCGGACTCACCACGGTGCAACGAACCAGCTTTATCGTGTTGCCTCAGGCCCTACAAGTTTCGATTCCGCCTCTCGTTGGCGGCGCCATCGGTACCTTCAAAGAAACCTCGTTACTTTCAATCGTGGGAATCATCGACTTCACTCGAGTAGCAAATAGTTCCATTCCCGGCCAAACCGAGTTTGTCGGCGTCAAGCGCGAAGGCCTGCTGTTCATCTCCCTGATCTATTGGATCGGCGCCTACTCGATGTCTAAATACAGCCAACGCCTCGAGAAACAACTGGGAGTAGGCGAACGATGACATCGGCCGGACCGCTCCGTTGGGTCACTGACCGACCCGCCCCTCACTCGTTCCAAATCCAATCCGCAGAGCAGCTGCTGTTCCCTGTGACTACAAAGGAGAACCACTAGCCATGACCAACACTGATGCAACCGTTGCCATCAATGAAGAACTGGGCTCTCGCGATGACATGATTGTTTGCGATGGTGTCGACAAATGGTATGGCGACTTTCAAGCACTCAAGGATGTCTCTGCGACTATCAAAGAACGCGAAGTCGTCGTAGTCCTGGGCCCATCGGGTTCAGGAAAGTCGACGTGGATCCGGTGTATCAACCGCCTTGAACAGCACCAAAATGGACGAATTATTGTCGACGGTATAGAACTCACCAACGACACCCGAAACGTCGAAAAGATTCGCAGTGAAGTTGGCATGGTGTTTCAAGGGTTCAACTTGTTTCCCCATCTGACCGTGCGCGACAACATTACGCTCGCCCCGTTGTGGGTTCGCAAAAAGCCTCGCGGCGAAGTTGAGCAACTCGCTACCGATCTTCTCGAACGTGTGGGGATACCCGAACAGGCCGACAAGTTCCCTGGCCAGCTCTCCGGTGGTCAGCAACAGCGTGTCGCTATTGCCCGAGCCCTTGCAATGGAACCACGCATCATGTTGTTCGACGAGCCCACCTCGGCCCTCGACCCCGAGATGATCAAGGAAGTCCTTGACGTTATGAAAGAGCTCGCTCGTTCGGGCATGACCATGATGGTCGTAACCCACGAGATGGGTTTCGCACGCGAAGTCGCCGACCGAATCATCTTCATGGAGAGTGGCGAAATCGTTGAGGTCGGCACACCCGAGCACTTCTTCACCAACCCCACCGAAGAGCGCACCAAGCTCTTCCTCTCCCAGATTCTCTAATGCTTTTGTTTGCTTGCTACGCGGCCTAAACCACGTTGGCAACCAGTACTACCTGCACTGGTTGTCGCAGTCACAACGAGCTCGACGAGGCGACTCAGGGGGGTTTTACGCGGGGGTTTTACGCGGGGGTTTTACGCGGGGGTTTTACGCATTGTCGCTGACGTCCGCCTCGATAGGACGAGATTCGTCAGCTCCCCACTCGCTCCAAGAACCCACATACAAGTCCGCCTCGACGCCAAGCATCCTCAAAGCAAGCAGATCGTGACAGGCCGTGACTCCTGACCCGCAATAGGCCGCGGGTTGTGGTCCACCATCGGGGCTCTCAAGTACTTCGACGAATCGATGGCGCAGCTCCTCGACAGACAACATTAGGCCCGTCAGATCGTCGATGTTGTCTTCCCACGCCAGATTGATGGCACCAGGTACATGACCAAACCGAGGATCAATCCGGTTGGGTTTGCCCATAAAGCGTGATGTATTTCGCGCATCGAGGACAACACCACCTGCTTCAATCCGGTCGGCAACCTCGTCTGCGTTGATCAAGCGATCAGACGGCCATGGTTCCTCGTCAAAGATTGCTGGCACTGGTGAAACCAGACCAGACTCGAGTTCGCCATGCCATACATGCATACCGCCATCGAGCACTGCTGCGGGAATATCCAGCAACGTCAACATGAACCACAGCCGGGCAGCCATCCCACCACCAACATCGTCGTAGATCACCGCAGGTCGCGCCCCTGCATAACCAAGTCGTCCCATCGCTTCGGCGAACGCCGTTGGAGTTGGGAACGGATGTCGCCCACCCGGCTGTGATGCAATCGCAGACAGGTCATCGTCAAGACTGACAAAGATGGCACCGGGCAGGTGTCCTTGCAGAAATGCTTCGGGTGCTGAACGCCCATCGAGATAGGACCGCGAGTCAAAAAGGTGCACGGAGTCAAGGTTGTCTGCCAACCACTCTGCCGAAACAAGTGGACCAAAATCTTCCATACAGGACACCGTAGCCGGGGACATCGCCGGCATTGAGGTGTCAGACTGCCCACCGTGAGTGAACGAGTGGACTATGGCGAATTACCCGACCAATACGGCGAGCTTCGCGTTCCTGAAGGGGCAAGCTTGCGGCCATTAGTCATCTTGATACATGGAGGCTTCTGGCGTGACCAGTATCACTGCGATCTGATGCACCCACTAGCCAATGCGTTGTACGACCGAGGCTATGCATCATGGAACATCGAGTACCGACGTGTCGGGCCAACAGGTGGCGGCTATCCAACAACCTTGCACGATGTGGCCGCCGCAATCGACCATCACGTGACCAAAAATTGGCCAGCGACAGTGGTAATCGGCCATTCTGCTGGAGGGCATTTAGCATTGTGGAACGCCAGCCGTACCGACGCTCTGGTTCGCCCCGATCTCACCATCGGCTTGGCTCCAGTCGCTGATGTGATAGCAGCCAACATCAACGCCGTTGGTGTCGACGCCACCACAAACTTCTTTGGAGGCACGGTCGCCCAGGTACCAGAAAACTACGCAAGTGGGCAACCGCTACCAGCGGCGTTCACCGGACGTGTTGTTCTGATCCATGGTGACAATGATGACTCGGTACCCCTTGCGCAGTCCTATGCCATTGCCAGCCACGCTGACCGTCTCGAGGTACTAAACAATGTTGACCATTTCGACGTCATCGATCCTGACCACCCAAGCTGGCACATCGTCTTGGATGAACTGGGACAACTCACAGATTGACATACCTGCTCGTGACGATATTCCCGTTACAAATCAGGAATTCTTGCCACAAGCGCTTCGGGATTAATGACCTCAATGCGAGAACGACGCAACCGAATTGATTCTTCTCGAACAAGATCTTGAAGCACGCGATTCACGGTAGGCCGTGTTGTCCCTGCCAATGAAGCCAGCGTCGATTGGCTAAGTTGAATCGTTCCGTTGAAGGCCGAACCGAGTGCCAATACCCGTCGACAAACCCGCTCCTCGGCGGTTGAATGAGCCGCCTCGGTTAACCGTCTCGACATCTCGCGCAGTCGACCGTCGAGGACCGAAACGAGGAATTGGTCGATCTCAGGCCGCTCAAGGCGAAGTTCGCGAAACTGTGTTGGTCGAAGTAGGCGAACCATCGTCGCTTGCACTGCAATTACAGTTGCGCTGCGAGAGGTCTGAGCCAACAAGGCCTGTTCGCCTACGACATCCCCCTCGTCGACAACACTTAAACCAACCGCGGCCCCATCGACCGTCGATGACTGAACAAGAACACGTCCTTGCTCCAATAAATACATGCCGTCAGGGGCATCGCCCTCGTGGCACAAAACCATATCGGCGCTATAACTACGCTCGACTGTTCGTGCCAGGACCGCCTCTACCAGTCGAGGATGTACATCCTTGAGTCGCTGGCGCCAGTGCATGTGGATCCCATCATCTAATGCTTGTGTGCCACTGAGGTGCCACCCACAGCCTGCGCCAGAGCCTAGCGGGATGTCCTGGATCGATACGTCAGCCGTTTCGCCAGCCTCTAATGTTGTCAGCTTCGTCGCCCCAGATAAAGCCCTTGATACCAAAGCCCGGACCCGTGATAGAACGCTCCACTCGCCAGATCAACCCGCCTCGCTGCACCCACGACCTCTGAACGAATCTGTTGGCAGCCTGTTCGCCAGAACTAGTTAGCCTTATCAATACTTGACGCACTCGAATGGCCAAGCGTAGAGGACAAGAAACAGCGCTCAGGATTGCTGATACAAAATTTCCTAGGTTAAACCGTGGAAATTCCTTGTTCTGAAGATATTCAAACCGCTAGCTAGAGAACAGTGCGGATGTCGGTGCTCAGTTCCGCGCCCTCGTCGAGGCGATCGCGCCAGTCACTGGCTTCACCAATTGCGTTTGCGTACTTCTTGCGGCGCTCAGCGCGAAGTCCTGTCTCTGAATCGGCTTCTACATCTTCGTAGTGCGAGGTGATTCCCTGACGCAACATTTCAACGGCATCAGACCGAAGCTGAGAAACTCGTGACTCGGTAACACCCAAGAAGCGGGCCAGTTCGGCCGAGGTCTTCTCTTCCAGAAAGTAACCCACAATAACGAGGCGACGCCGTTCAGGAAGGAGCGAGATTGCATCCTGCAAGTAAGCGTAAAGCTCACGTCCTTCGAGCTGCTCATCTGGCTCGAGGTTGGCCCGATCAGGCAGGATGTCTAACAGATTAAGATCTTCTCCACTTTCGCCACCAACATCATGCTCTAGGGCAAGAACAACTGATCGGTAAAGCTGCGAACGGAGTTTGGAGACCTCCTCGGGTTTCATGCCCAGTGCTTCCGCTGTTTCCTTGGTCTGAGGCGCACGACCGAGCTCGCTAGCGAGCTGTTGTTCCATAGCGTCAAAGCGGCGGGACAGGCGGCGGACCGAACGAGGCGCCCAGTCAGCAGCACGAACAGAGTCAATCATTGCACCCCGTACTGGGCGCGCAGCGAAACGTTGAAATGGGATGCCACGCTCAGGGCTGTACCTCTGTCCGGCTTCAACCAAACCAAGTGCACCTGCTCGCGCGAGCTCTTCGCGTTCGACGTGGCGAGGGAAATGAACAGCGACCTGGAAAACAATATGTTTCACCAAGGGTACGTGTTCCTCGATTAGCGCATTGATTTCAGCCGGCGTCATTGTGTTGCCGACCGGCTCGTCATCTTCGCTATCTACCAGTACTTCTGCTTCGTCCGCGGTGCTCACGTGGCTCGTCCCTTCGTACATGGCATCCCGTGGCTCAATACTGTATTCGTATGAGCCTCCACGCGAGGTAAGTAATTGGCTAAATGGCCTACTCCTTGAAGAAAAACTACCTTTTCGCGCAATGAATTGTCATAGCAACCTCGGTATTACGCCGTTTTCTCCTGGAATTCTCCACTTTCGGGCAGCCTGTATAGGCCCTGTTTCACCCGAAGTAGTCAGTATCTGTGTTCCGTCATACGTCCAAAGACGAACATCATTGGATACAAGTTTGATTAGTGAGATTAGATTCCCGCTAGAAGCGGCTGATTGAGAACCCACCCGAATCGATCGCTCGCCATCCTCGCGAGACAGTTGACCTGCTAGTTCTTTACAAAATGCTGCAGCCATAGCTGCGGCACCTGTTGCTTGTGACGCCGTCACGGCCATTGCCCGATGTTCGGCGCGCCCATCAACATGGCCACGCACTTCGGCCCAAACAGCGCCAAGCAAGCCCTCTACGTGAGGCGGGCGCAACATGAAGAGACGCGATGTGAGTCGATCTCGGCGAGTCGCCGCTTGGCGCGACTCAATCCGGCGCACAGTCGGGAAGGCCTGGTGCAACAAAAATGGATCGGCCAAACCAGCCCGATAACAGTCTGCGGCTCCTACAGGATCGGGAAACCACACCAGTTCACGTCCTGAACCCCCGCGCGAGGTTCGAAGGACACCCTCGTGAACTTCACGTGCGGAACTCCCCATCGCTCGATGATGCTCGTGAGCGCACGCTGGGCCACCGGTGCCGAACTGCGCAGTACTGATGGTGTCCACCGTGTCTAAGGTCCGAACAAGATAACTCGCCAACAGTGTCGATAGGCCAGGCGAATAGGCAGCACCAATCACGAGAGTGACGCCTGCTTCGGTTGCGATGTCATCTAACGCCCACAGCCTTTCGATGTCAGCCGGGTTGTCTGCCGTGGTAACAACATGGATTCCAGATTTCACTAACTGAATAGCCATCGCAGGCTGACGGGCCGACTCTGTCGCCAACACGACGATCTCAGCATCTTGGGCAGCCGGGTGCGGCCATCCTTGTCCAACGATGACACCATCACAGGTCTTGGCTTCGCGAGTTTGCGATAGCAAGGCAACATTGTTAAAACCGTGGGCCACAAGCGCCATGGCAGTTCGCCGTCCAACCAAACCCGCTCCGACGACAGCAATCTGCACGAGAAGACTACTCAGTTGATCTTGATCGGTTGAAGTTCGCTCGGGTCAACCTCACGCCAACCACCGCGTTGGGGCGGCGCACCGTCACCACCAAATATACGCAAAATTGCCGCCGTCATCGCAGCAATCGCAGCGCCAAAAACAGCTCGTCGAAACATCATAAACATGTCGTAAGGCTACTCGCCTAAAAACAGGGTGGTCGAGCGGATTGATCCCGCTACGATGACGCCGCACTGTTCGGGGCTATAGCTCAGTTGGTTAGAGCGCACCCCTGATAAGGGTGAGGTCGGAAGTTCAAATCTTCCTAGCCCCACGAACAGCGCTGAAAATTAGGAGCGTGATGCACCCATCTGGGGCATCAGGCTCCTTATTTAGTTTTGACGACGGACCTCGCGAAGCCTTAAACCCCCAGCTGCCCCAAGCATTAGGCTCTCAGCTCGGACAGGTTCTTGTCGGAGAATGAGACAAAACCCTTCACTACCCGTTACCGGCGTTGGCGCCGCTTTGGCGGAGTGAAGCGTGCCGACTCTTCTTCGATCACCGTGATGCGAATGCCACCAGTCAGGTCACTGATCAGGTTGTACAGCGCAGCCAGCAACACATTAAAGGTCACACCGGCAATCGAAAGGGCCAATGTCATGACGCCATACGCACGAAATATCGTGCCGCCGCTCCAGAAGTTTTCAGCCTCGTCAAGTGCAAACAAGCTCTCAACCAAATCTTCGATGCTTTGGAGGGTTCCTGAGCTCTCAGCGAAACTCCACAACAACACGCCAGCGAGCACAAAGATTAGCCAAAGACAAAAATAGAACAACAGGCTGAACTTGAGCACCGACCACAGCTCGATGTGGCGGATCACCCGTCGGACTCGTCGAGCTTGGAGTTTGACACGGCGCCGTCGCTCGCGAACAGTCATCGGCCGTTCACGTGTTGGCGCAGGCGTCACAGAAGCAGGCGCCCCAGAGGCAGGGGCCACAGGCGGCACCGTTGGCGGAATGAAGTCCACTCCTGCATCAAACACACTGGTCGAACGTCCAAGCGTCTGCTCGTCATACGAAAAACTGGCTGACTGGACTCCGTCTTCGACGGATTCACCATCGCTAGAGGTCGGATCATCAACGGTCTTCGTTGGCTCATTGTCTGCCACAGCCCGCAAGTCTACGACAAGATGCGCACTCCTTTGGGCGCACCCCTCGGAATCAACACAATTCGAACCTCGTCATACCGGGCGCCGTGTCTATAGCGAGACCCTCGCACAAGCCCAATTCACCAGCCACAATTAGCATGTTCGCTGCGTCTACGTGAGAGAGCGTCACCGCCATGGCCTGCCACTGAACAGGCATAAAAATTGCGCCAACTAATTGTTCCGCACGAGAAACTATGGCGATTAGCACTGGCGCCGGTTTGGTTATTGACCGCTGGGTTGATGCCCATGCTGCGGCTTGTGACGGCCCACTCCGCGCGATCGTCTGCACCCCGTTCTCTTCGACCAAAATATTTCGTTGGAAATACCAGTCTCTGAGTGCGTCAGCATCGGTCTGGTCGATTGCTGCTGCTAACGCGACCGCATCAGCAGCATTGCGAGACAGCGCGCGATGCACGATTGCCTGCCCAACAATCGACAACCCGATCATGGCAACGCAAGCAACCGCGAGGATACCGACGAGTGCAATCGTGGCTTGCCCACGTTCGGCACGCCCGACAGTCGACCCCGTAGTAGCTAATTCAGATGAGTTACACATTGTTTCCCCGAGACATAACTTGTCATTGGGGAAGCAGATGTAGTGGCTACTTGTCCTCGTCAGATGACGAGTCAGTATCTTCGGTCACCGAATCACGACTGTCAACAGCGACTGCCCCTGGTTCGGCATCAGCATTAACAGCAGAACCTGTGTCGTTGGAGACTGTGCCATCAGAAATCCCGTCGACAGAAACCTCGTCGCCAGGACTGGCCTCGTCGTCGCCTTCAGGTTCGCGAACCAGAGTCACGGCTGCGACTTGATCATCATCAGGAACCGACATGACTCGCACGCCAGAGGCATGTGGCCCTTGCACCGACACGTCGCCGATAGCGATGCGAATAATGATGCCACTCTTCGCTATCAACATGGCCTCGTCGTCGGGAAGCACCCCAAGAGCTCGAACGACTTCGCCGTTGCCATCACGCATCTTCATAGCGGTCACACCTTGCCCTCCACGATGTTTCGAGTTAAAGGCATCGAAATGAGTTCGTTTGCCAAATCCTTCGCTAGAAATCAGCAACAAGTCCTGATCCTCGCTAGCCACAGAACACGACACGACCTTGTCGCCCTCTTTGAGCTTGACGCCGCGAACACCGGATGCGACACGGCCCATCTCGCGGACTTCGTTGGGATCGAAACGCATGAGGCGGCCGTTCTTGGTAACCAAGCACACATCGATCTCTCCATTGATCGGCACAACCCGTACCAGCTGATCGTCTTCGCGCATCTTGATGGCACGCAGACCATTCTGGCGAATATTTGCATAGGCGCTAAAGGCGGTCTTCTTGACAACCCCTTCTTGGGTTACGAAGAACAGGTAGCGCATGGTCTCGTAGTCACGCGTGTCAACGACCGCCATCACGGTTTCTTCAGGGCCAAGTTGCAAAAGGTTCACGATGGGTGTTCCACGAGCGGTTCGGCTCTGCACCGGGATCTCGTGCGCCCGAAGCTGGAACACGCGTCCAAGGTTCGTGAAGAACAACATGTAGGCATGTGCTGTTGTATGCAGCATGACCTCGACCAAGTCGCCTTCTTTTAACTGGGCACCCTTGACGCCGCGTCCACCACGACTCTGCGTGCGAAACTCGTCGGCTGGGGTGGTCTTAACGTAACCGCCGTCGGTCAGAGTGAAGATCAGTTCTTCATCGTCGATCAGATCTTCGATATCGAATTCGCCAGGATCGATGGTTAGTTCGGTTCGACGCGGATTGGCATAACCGTCGCGTACTTCGGTCAGCTCAAACGAGATCACTTCGCGAAGTCGAACCGGATTGCTCAGAATATCTTCGAGATCAGCGATCGTCTGCGCCAACTCGTTAAGTTCGGTCTGAAGATCAGCATGGCCGAGTTGGGTCAAGCGGCCAAGTGGCATGTCAAGAATGTGCGTGGCTTGGACTTCAGAAAACTCGAATGGAGCGACCTGCAAAGCATCGCGCGCTGCGGAGCGGTTCTCGGACCTACGGATCAACGCGATGATGTCGTCAATCATGCCGATCGCCTTAAGCAGGCCTTCGAGAATGTGAGCTCGAGCCCGAGCTTTATCCAAGCGGAACTGTGAGCGACGACTGATGACCTCGACCTGGTGAGCGACATAGGCCTGCAACACCTGCAGCAGGTTGAGTGTGCGAGGCACACCGTCGTCGAGGGCAACCATGTTCACGCTGAATGTGGTCTGTAGTGGCGTGTACTTAAATAGGTTGTTCAGCACAACCTTGGGAACTGCATCGCGTCGCAGCTCAAATACCAGCCGAGTCTTGCCCTTGGCTGATTCGTTCCGGATGGTACGAATGCCTTCGAGTCGGCCGCTGTTCACCATGGCGGCAGCTTTTTCTTCAATAACTTCGACACTGGTTTGGTACGGGATTTCGGTAACCACGATCCACGGCGTGCCGGTCTTACTCTCGACAATTTCAGCGACGGCTCGCATCCGGATTGATCCGCGTCCCGTCGTGTAGGCGTCATGAATGCCGCGGGCCCCCAGAATCAGACCACCGGTTGGAAAATCTGGTGCCTTAACGAATTGCATCATGTCTTCGACGGTCGCGTCGGGATTCTGAATCAGATGCAGGGTGGCATCGCAAACTTCACCCAGATTGTGCGGCGGGATGCTGGTGGCCATTCCAACAGCAATACCTTGGCTGCCGTTGACCAACAGATTCGGGAATTTTGCCGGTAACACCGATGGTTCTTCTTCGGTTCCATCGAAGTTGTCACTGAAGTCGACGGTGTTCTCATCAATGCCGTCGATCAGACGCATGGCAAGGTTCGACAACCGACATTCGGTGTAGCGCATAGCTGCCGGCGGGTCATTTGGTGATCCAAAGTTCCCATGAGGATCAATCAGCGGATGTCGCAGTGAAAATGTCTGCCCCATACGCACCAAAGAGTCATAGATAGCACTATCCCCGTGCGGGTGATACTTACCCATGACATCGCCCACGACACGAGCACATTTTACGTGGGACCGATCGGGCCGGAACCCACTATCGGACATCGACCATATGATGCGTCGGTGTACCGGCTTTAGACCATCGCGCACGTCGGGCAGGGCCCGAGACACGATGACCGACATGGCATAGTCGAGGAACGAATTCTCCATCTCCCTTTGGATAGTGATTGGTTCGACATTGACGCGAATGGCGCCATCGTCACCATCGCCAGGCTCTTCGGGATCGTCGTTATTAGGTGTGTCGTTATTGGTGGTGTCACTCATGAGGCTCTCTCAGTGGGGTTGGCTCAGGGCTAAGGGCTTGACTTGCCAGGACCGTCGACGGGCGCACCGTCGACAGAGTTTGCAAGCGCCGCGAATAAAGACGTACGCCCCTCAGATATCGAGGAAGCGGACATCTTTAGCATTGGACTGGATGAAGTTCTTGCGGCTCTGCACGTCTTCGCCCATGAGCTTGGAAAAGACTTCATCGGCGAGAACCGCTTCGTCGACCGATACCTGCAGCAGCGTGCGCTGCTCAGGATCGATCGTGGTGTCCCACAATTCTGACGCGTCCATTTCGCCCAACCCCTTTAGTCGGGCGAAGTCATTATTGTGCTTCGGGTTATCGACCAGAAACTGATCTTTCGCCCGCTCATCTTGCAAGTACACCTTGCTCTTGCCGACCTCGGTCGAATACAACGGCGGTTGGGCGATGTACACATGCCCACGCTCGACCATTTCTCTCATCTGACGAAAGAAGAAGGTCAGCAGCAGCGTGCGAATATGCAGGCCGTCAACATCAGCATCGCATAACAACACGATCTTGTGATATCTCAATTTATCGAGTTCGAACTCGGGGCCAAACCCGGCACCAATCGCCTGGATAAGCGCCAAAACCTCGGTGTTGTTAAGCATTTTGTCGATGCGGGCCCGCTCGACATTTAGGATCTTTCCACGAATTGGCAAAATGGCCATATTGTGCGGATCGCGTGCTTCTTTGGCGGAGCCCCCGGCCGAGTTTCCCTCGACGATGTAAAGCTCACACTCTTCAGGGTTAGATGACGCGCAGTCGGTCAGCTTGCCTGGCAGACCAGCACCATCGAGGGCTGACTTGCGCCGGGTAGCGTCGCGAGCTTGGCGAGCAGCAATTCGGGCCCGCTGTGCAGAAATAGCCTTGCTGGTGATGACTTTGGCTTCAGCCGGATTTTCTTCGAGCCATTCACGAAGCTTCTCATTGGTGGCACGTTCAACAAGAGAACGAATCGACACATTGCCGAGCTTTCCCTTTGTCTGACCTTCGAACTGTGGTTCAGCCAATCGAACGCTAATGATCGCAGTAAGGCCCTCACGAATATCTTCGCCTTGCAGACGGTCGTCCTTGCCCTCTTTCAAAATGTTCTTGTCGAACGAATATCTGTTGAAGACATTAGTCAACGACTTACGGAAGCCTTCTTCGTGCATGCCTCCTTCGCCCGTGCTGATGCCGTTGGCAAACGAGTGCAGACCATCACTGTTGAAGCCAGTATTCCACTGGAATGCAATTTCGACTTCCTGGTCTTCCTCAACAGCTTCGAAGAAACCGACCATCTCAAAGAGCGCCTCTTTTGTCGAGTTAACGTGTTCGACGAAGTCGCTAATACCACCGTCGTACTTGAACACGATGAACTCGACGTCGTCAGGATTGAGGCCTGGGTCATCAGTTGGAGCAATGGTGGTGGCTTCGGGCTCAGCGACGTAGTCACTAACCTCATCAGAGGACCGATCAACGTCGTAGTCAATCGGTGTGATTTGTGGCTTACGTTGGGCTTCGCTTCGCAAATCGCGAAAACGAATTTCGAGGCCCCGGTTAAGAAATGCCATCATTTGCAAGCGATCGAGCAGAGTCTGCGCCCGGAAGGTCAGCTCGTCAAAAATTGTTCCGTCGGGCCAAAAACGAACAATGGTGCCCGTCTGCTCGCTTGGCGAATCGCCATTGACTTCCAGCCGATCGTGTGGCTGACCACCATCAATGAACGACATCGTGTGGCGTTTGCCGTCGCGGTCAATGTCGACTTCAACGCGCCGCGAAAGTGCGTTCACGACAGAAACACCCACGCCATGCAGGCCTCCCGAAACCTTATAGCCGCCGCCACCGAACTTGCCTCCAGCATGCAGCACGGTCAGTACGACCTCGGCAGCTGTCAGATCATCAAACTTTGGGTGTTTCCCAACGGGTATGCCGCGCCCGTTGTCAATAACCTCGCAACCACCATCAGGTAGCAATGTAATATCAATACGAGTGCAGTAGCCGGCCATTGCTTCGTCGACGGCGTTGTCGACAACCTCGTAAACAAGGTGGTGCAGCCCAGCAGGACCGGTCGAGCCAATGTACATACCTGGTCGCTTGCGCACAGCCTCGAGGCCTTCGAGAACAGTGATGTCACTTGCGCTGTATGAAGCAGTTGAAGCGTCAGCCACAGTTGCCTTTCGGGGTCCAGCAGAGAGCGGTTTTCACCATGGCGTTCACCGCGATGACCCCCACTCCGCAGGGTGAAGCGCATGGTGCCGAATCTGGCACAATGCGAAGCTAAAACCAATCAAAAACTGAGTAATTTTAGTGTTGTAATTCTACCACTTAGCTGTGACAGTGTCTGGCAAATCAACCAAGCAATTCCGCACCAGTTACACCGCTGATTTTGGCTAAAAATAGCCGTTCTCAGCGAATGATTCGTACTTCGGTCACCGCGTCTAGCCCTAGCGCGTCACAACACCGCTCAATTAGTAATGACGTCATCCACTTCAACTCGGTTGCCCACTGCTGATCGCTGGCCTCAATCGTCAAAACCTGGTCACGAAGTGAACGCGGAACACAGTGCTTCGCCAGTTGCTCACCGACGATTTCCGGCCAATCAACAAACAGAGCATTAATGCTGTCCACATTGGTAAGACCCAAGGTCGACGCCAGGTTGTCCAGAGCGGACCTCATCGGTGTCGGCGCCTTGTTATGCGATGGCAGCGGCGTCCATCCCCGGGGCTTCCTCCCAGAGGGGGGCCAGCCTGGCCGTGAATCGTTCACGCTATTCACGCTAGCAGCATGCAAAAAAACACAAACGCCGGGTAACAACCACCTCCCGGCAAACGTCATTAGCACCAAACGCTATGAAAGTGTTCTCACCGTGCCCGGAATAGCTTCAAGGAGTAACGCCGGATCTGCCCCCACAGGCAGTGCTACTGCGGTTGTTAGAAGAGCCTGACCAACGGGAAGTGCCTCAAAAAGAGCTGCCGTACGAAAACGATCGAGTTCGCTAAAAACATCGTCAAGTAGCAGTAGTGGGGGCTCACCATGGCGTTCGGTCAACAACAAATGAACACCAAGACGAAGCGATAACGCCAACGTGCGTTGTTCCCCCTGAGATGCATGGCTGCGGCTCGGCGCCCCATTAAGCAACACACCAAGATCATCGCGATGGGGACCGACCAGGCTCGTACCTCGACGCAAGTCTTCCTTCCGAGTGTCTTTCAGAGCCGCCTCCAGCCCCTGGCTAAACCACAACGGTTCGTAGTGAAGGCTGACTGAGTCATCACGACGAGAGAGTTGCTTGTACGCCCGATCGACATATGGAGACAGATCATTGACGAGCGACACGCGTGCGGTACCCATTGCTTCGCCGGCAGCAGCCAAGCGCTCGTCCCAAATATCAAGCATCATGGATCCATCGGCATCCAAACGACCACCGCGCTGACGCAACAACGCGTTTCGCTGTCGAAGAACTTGCACAAGCGTGCGTCGCGTTTCGTCTTGACGCGGCCATAACGCAACAACCGAATCATCCAAAAAATCACGGCGTAAGCCCGGCGACCCTTTAATCGTGGCGAGATCGTCAGGCGCAAAAACCGAAATACGAGCTGCAGCTCCCAAATCGGCAGAACGTTGTAACCGTTGGCGATTGACCTGTACTCGGCTGCGTCCCGAACGTGGAATCTCTGCTTCGATCAGCATCTCGCGCCCCTTGCTCGCGCCTTCGCCTCGAACAATCGCTCTGTCAGCGCCAAGTGAAACCAATGTCGCGTTATCGGCACCACGAAATGACTTGAGATGAATGAGATAACCAATCGCCTCAAGCAAATTGGTCTTTCCAATACCATTTTCGCCAACAACACACGTGAGACCAGCAGGAAGATCGAGATCCAGTTCGGAATAACTTCGAAAGTCCTTCAACCACAGCTTTCTAAGTCGCATGATGGCACCACATCCTGCGCTGTTATTGAGTTACCGCGGCCCTACGGAACTCGAACAGGCATCAAAAGGTACAAGAAATTATCATTCCCGGGTGTACGCAGGACTGCTGGTTTAAGCGAATCAATTGTCTGCAATGCGATCTCTTCACCCGGAGCGACATCAAGTCCGTCAACCAAGAAGGCGGGGTTGAAAGCAACTGTTAATTCATCGCCGTCGTAGGACGCGTCAACTGTTTCGTGGCCTTCGCCCACATCTTGAGTAATCGCAACGATTTCGAGACCGTCGCTGTTCATGACCAATCGCAATGGTGTTGATTCTTGAGCCAACAAGCGCACACGACGAACCGCATCAAGCATGGTTTCACGATTAACCTTGAGCGAATTTGACTCGCCTGTGGGAATCAAACCTTCGTATTTTGGAAAATCACCATCGATCAGGCGGGTCGTTACGACCAGGCCATCAATCGCGAATGCCGCGTCGCTTTCACCTAGGCGGAGCGTGAGTTCAGGAGCATCGCCAACTACACGGCTGACTTCGGCCAATGCTCGAGATGGAACCAATACCGACTGATCGCCCTCAAGTATTGACGCACCAGGAATATCGGAAACGGCGAGCCGGTACGAGTCGGTCGCTACTAAACGCAATCCACCTTCGTTTGGAGTTAACAAAACGCCGGTCAGGATCGGCCGGGAGTCATCGCTACTCGCAGCAGGAACAACCTGTCTCAAAGCAGCGACAAACGACGCCGCCTCTATCGTGACTGCAGGTCCTTCGGCACTAACCAGTTGTGGGAACTCGTCGGTCGGAATCGTACGTATCGAGAACTCGGACCGCCCTCCCCTGATGGTTAGATCTAGTTCATTGAGATCCAACTCGATGGCACCAGGCTCTAACGATCGAACAACATCGATCAATAACTTGGCTGGAACTACAGCTGAACCATCGACCTCGCCATTGACTTCAAGTGTTCGAGCAATGGTTAGCTCAAGATCACTCCCAGTAACGACTAATTCATCACCAGCCAGTACAAGATAAAGGCCAGAAAGGACAGGTAATTGTCCGCCTCGACCAGAGACCGCTCGACCAGCAGTGGTGAGTGCCTCGACCAGGGTGTCTCTCTCACATCGGAGTTTCACAGGGGCGCCTAATCTCTTCTCTCGGATTCTTATGAACTAGTAGTAGTAGTAGTAGTGCTGTGGATTTGTGGAGAACCCTTAAAATCGTTCTCTTTATGCGAATGTCGGGTGTGGGAAACCTGACGGAGTATCCACAGCTTCGCAGAATGGTTTGACCCCGAGTGGGATAACCCATTGGATCGACCGCGAAGTACACAGCTCATCCACACGGTGTCCACTGGGGTCTGTGGAATGGTAGCGGGCTGCATGTGGTCATGCTTAGGCCGCTGACCGGCCGGTTTTGATGACCTGGATGAGCTCGGTGACCTGGTCATAGACTTGTCGGCGCTCAGCGATCAGCTTTTTGATCTTCTCGACAGAGTGAATGACAGTGGTGTGGTCGCGGCCACCGAATTCCCGAGCAATTGCTGGATAGCTCATATCAGTGAGTTCGCGCATGACGTACATCGCGACCTGCCGGGCGTTGACCAAAGGGCGTCGCCGACTAGCACCGCAGAGCTCGTCAATAGAGAAATCAAAGTACCGAGCAGATTCATTCAGAATCATTGGCGGTGTGATCATTCGTGGTTCAGGCTCGTGTACGAGATCCGACAAGACCCTTTTGGCTACTTCGAGGGTTAGTGGTTCGTTGGTGAGCTGCGCATAAGCGGTGGCACGAATGAGTGCACCTTCGAGTTCACGGATGTTGTTAGTGATATTGCTGGCGATGAAGTCGAGGATGTCAGGATCGATGGTGATCGCGTCGTTTTCGACGCGTGTGCGCAGAATAGCAAGACGCGTCTCGACGTCCGGCGGCTGAATATCGGTGAGCAAGCCCATCTTGAAGCGACTACGAAGTCGATCTTCAAGAGTTGGGATCGCGTCGGGAGGGCGGTCTGAAGACAACACGATCTGACGATCGGCCTGATGCAATGTATTAAAGGTATGGAACAGTTCTTCTTGTAGAGCGTCCTTGCCCTCGAGGAACTGGATGTCGTCGATCAACAACACATCGTTTTCGCGGTACCGACGTTTAAATTCAGTGGTGGTATTGCTGCGAATGGCATCAACGAATTCACTGAGCAGTGTTTCGGTCGTGACGTAACAGACTCGATAGGTCGGGTAGTTCTCGCCGACATAATGAGCAATGGCTTGCAACAAGTGTGTCTTGCCCAGACCAGCCTGGCCATGAATAAATAACGGATTGTAAGAACGCGAGGGTGTTTCGGCAACGGCAAGCGCAGCAGCATGAGCGAAGCGGTTCGATGAACCTGTCACGAAGCGATCGAAGGTGTAGCGGTTGTTTACCCGGGAACCAGCGGTGACAGTCTGACTAGACGATTTTGCTCCCGATACAGCGGGTGCGGTGAAGTCAGGTGTTGGGAGCGATTCAACAGCGGTGTTATCTGCTTCGCTAACAAGAACGAGTACGTCGAACTCCGTTCCGGGACCACATACGTCGTTGAAGGCATCTTGGACCAAGGCGTGATAGCGAGAATTAATGCGATCCTTTGCGATGACACTTGGTACTTCAAGCTGAATATGAGTTGTCCCCGACTCAGTATGAGTTGCGATCGTGTTCACCCCGGCAAAGGTTGATAGCCATACCGAGTCATTAAGTTGTGAACGAAGTTGGTCAGCAACCGCAGCCCAGAGGGTCTCTGGTGTAGACAAGTTTTCTCCCGAACGAGTGAAATCGTTTTCTTCATTTGATGGTCGCTTGTACTGCGGTGCAGAGCGGTCATCGGTCCCTGTGAATTACTATCTCGTCGGGTAAGACCGGCGAAGATATCCCTTGCACTGAATGGGTTCTTGGCCCATGCAGCTTTTGGGAACCTATCACCATGGACCCTGCCGCGTGCAAGGAGCTTCGCGACTTATGCACAGATGTGTTGTTGCTGTTGTTAGAAGGGCCTAACGTAAAGAGCTGAATCATAGAGAGGGGACCTTCGTAGCCTCAACCCCCTCTCGTTCCCATTCGTGGGTCATGGTTCAACCATTGCTTCTTTGATGTGTTCGAAGCGAGCGCATCGCGTTGCTAAGACACCTATCACTAACGATCGGGACGAATCGTGAAGAGAACTTTCCAGCCAAATGTGCGCCGCCGCTCAATGCGACATGGCTTCCGCCAGCGCATGTCATCCAAGGCCGGGCGCCGCGTACTTTCAAATCGCCGCCGCCGCGGCCGGACCAAGCTATCAGCCTGATTGAACCGCTTCGGTCTCGTGCTTCGTTTGCTGCGCTTTCATCGCATGGACGACGGCGTCAGGGACGATGGTGTTGGGTTCGGTACGCCCCGTTCTCAATGGAATCCATTGATAGTGACGATGAAGCAGTTGGACCAGAGCCTGCGTGTTCGCCGAATGCCCCCCAAATTGGGTATGCAATTGGCAAAAAAGTGGGGAATGCTGTGGTCAGGAACCGCATTCGTCGTCGTTTACGCCCAATCATCGTGGACGAAGCCCCTCATTTGGCCCCAGGGATCTATCTCGTTGGTGTCAAGAATGATCAAGCTGCACGGATATCACATGACAAACTCGATGATGACTTGCGAACCACCTTGGCCGCTGCATCACGCGCGGCCCGCTGAGAGGACGTTGTCATGAAGAAGCTTGTTCTTTTCGTGCTCGGTTGGTACCGCCAGTACCGAACCCTTCGACCCGATGCCTGTCGTTTTGATCCGACGTGCAGTGCCTACACCTTCCATGCGATCGAGGGGCATGGTGTTGTGAAGGGTTTTTGTCTTGGCACGCGCCGTGTGATGCGCTGCTCCCCGCTCGGGGGTCGCGGTTATGACCCTGTCCCGCCGATGAAGTCGACGCCCCGGTCTCATGTCTAAGGAACGTTTCCGTAATGCTTGATCCGATCTTCAACCTGCTGGCTGGCCTGCTCGAGTGGTTTTACTCGTTGGTGCCAAGCTATGGGTTCGCAATTATTGCGCTCACCACTCTGGTGTTGTTTGTTCTGTCGCCTCTGACGTATCGCAGCACCAAGTCGATGGTCTCGATGAGGCGGTTGCAGCCACAGGTAAAACGCCTGCAAAAGAAGCACAAGGGTGATCGTGAAAAGCTGAACCAGGAAATGATGGCGCTCTATCAAGAGCACAATGTCAGCCCATTAAGTGGTTGTCTGCCGATTCTGATCCAGTCGCCAGTCTTCATCGTGATGTTTCGTGTCCTTCGAGGTATTACTCGGCGTTCCTCTGAGATTGGTTTTGATGCCGGCCAAGGGCTCGGTTACGAGGCCGTGGACGTTTCAAATGCCGGGAGCATTTGGCAACAGTTCACCGATGCTTCAGCGAACGGAGCCCGCAACTTCAACCCCGAATACCTGCATCGTGAAATCGGCAACGAATCACAGATGTACCTGGATCTTGTGCAAGACAATGAGATGCAGTGGATCGGCTTAGATCTAAGCCGGACACCGTTTGAAGTCCTGCAAGACAATATTGGAGCTGCCTTTCCTTATCTGGTGATGGTTGCTTTGGTTGCCTTCCTGGGGTGGTATCAGCAGCGTCAGATCCAGGGGCGCATGACAGGTGAGGTCAGCTCGCAACAGCAAATGATCATGCGGATTATCCCGTGGATGTTGCCTGTCTTTTCATTCACGATGCCCGCCGGTCTGGTGTTGTATTTCATCGTGTCGGCCTTGCTGCGCATCTTGCAACAGGCTTATATCACTCGAGCTGTTTATGAGAACGAAGAGCTAAATAAACCAATCGAGTTCGACGGTGATGACGACGACGATGACGATGACGATGACGAGCCTGAAAACCCACTAGCTGCGCTGTTTGGTGGTTCTTCAAAGAAGAAAGAAGCTGGGCCAAGTGCTCGCCACGGTTCGCGCCGACCAACAGGCGAAGCAGCCGGTGCACAGAAGCGCACGCGCCCACCTGGTGCAATAGCTCAGCCAGCAGCCAAAGAAACTAACCGCAAGGGTCGTGGTTCGTCGAAAACAGCAAGTGAACCGAACAAAAAAGTCTCAGGGTGGGGACGCGCTAAGCGTTCTGCTCCACAAAAGAACGAAACACCGGAAAAACCGGTCTCACGTCGAGTAACTCCAAAGGGCGATTCAAGCCCTAATCGACGCGCGAAGAAATAGAAAGTGAATCCCATGGATTGGATTGTTACGACCGCTCGTACGGTCGAAGAAGCACAGACTCGAGCTCTTGATTTGTTAGGTGTCGATGATGTCGACGCCGAAATTCAGGTAGTCGAAGAAGGTAAAACAGGTCTGTTTGGTCGGACGAAGTCGGAGGCGCGGGTGCGTGCTCGCATCAAGCCAAAGGCGCCGCCTGCCAAGGAAGAACGCCGCCCGAGCCGAGGCGGGGGCGACCGCAATCGCAACCGAGGGGGCAATAGCGGTTCTGGTGGCGGCAATCGTGATGGCGGCGGCCGCAACCGCAGTCGTGGCGGAAATGATGGCGGTTCTAACAACAAGAGCGGAAACCGTCAAGGCGGCAACCGCGCCCCGAAGAAGGATGACGCATCAACCGTAGCCAGCGGCGCTGATGAGGGTCGCAACGGCGGTTCTAACAATCGTGGCGGCAATCGTGATGGTGGCGGCCGTGATGGTGGCGGCCGTGATGGTGGCGGCCGTAACCGCAGTCGTGGCGGAGGCCATCAACGCAACGATCGCGATCGCGATCGTGGCGGCCGTGACAACGAAGACCGGGTAGAGATGCCGGTCGACGAGCAGCGCGAGACACTCGAGGCTTTCGTCACTGGTGTGGCTATTGGCTTTGATCCTTCGGCGAAGGTTGTACTGGTCGAAGAGGGCACCACCCTGCAGGCGCAGGTTACCGGTGCTGAACTTGGTCGTTTGGTTGGCACCAAGGCTTCGACGCTGCAGTCACTCGAAGAGTTGGCCCGCACGGCTATGCATCGGGCTGCCGCAGGACGTCGCTACCACCGAATCCAGGTTGATGTTGATAATTACCGTGGGCGACGCCGTGAAGCGTTGGCCAAGTTCGCAACTGATTTGGCAGGCTCTGTTGTCGACTCAGGCGTAAGCAAGGCCATGGAGCCAATGGGCGCCGCTGACCGCAAGCTTATTCACGATGCTGTTGCTGAAATTCCTGGTGTAGAGACTGTTTCCGAGGGCCGCGACCCCCGCCGTTACATCGTGATCCTTGCTACCGATGCGAGCGACGAAGAAGAATGACCCCCGACCTCCAACGCGACCTTCTGGCCGCGTTGGAGCGCCCCTACCGCCTGGGTACCATTGGCGGTGATCTTGAAGAACAGCTGGCGCATTGCGCCAGCTTTTCTTCTGTTTTAACTGAGGTTCTGGCGGGAAGGATTCCTCAACGAGGATGTGATTTGGGTACCGGCGGGGGCCTTCCAGGCGTTGCATTAGCAGCGCTGTGGCCAATGATGCGCTGGACCTTGGTCGATATGCGCACCGCTAGAGCGGACGAGGTCGAACGCGTCGTTCTACGCCTTGGGTTGCATGAACGAACGGAAGTACAGGGTCTAGAAGCTCAGTACTTGGGTCATGATCCCGAGTATCGAGAATCCTTTGACGTTGTGGTTGCTCGAGCTTTTGGGCCGTCGAGCCTGACCGCAGAGTGTGCCGCCGGGCTTGTTTCGACAGGAGGCGTGTTGATTGTGAGCGAACCACCGTCGGTTCTTGAAGAGGATGAAGGCCGCTGGAGCGCCACGAGCCTGACTGCTCTTGGTTTCTCATCCGCCACATTTTCTGAAGTGGGAGGTACACGGTTTGTGGTTTTTGACAAGATTGCGCCGACACCTGAGAACGTGCCCCGGTTGCCGCCCCGAGCTAACCGAGGGTGGGTCTAATACTGGACCAGTGCGTATCGATTGTTTCACGTGAAACAATCGATAGCAGAGCCACCAACCATTCAGGAGCTTTGGCGCCTTCCTGTTTGGGTGTTTCACGTGAAACAGCACAGAGGCTGAAGTTCGCGCGCCCACCGGTTATGGGGCGACGCTAGAGTTGAAGTTGCCATGCATAGTGACCTGCCTAACGACGACCAAGAAGAAGCCCAGGCTCCTAATAATGATGCTTCCGAAGCTATTCCATTGGACAGGGGCGAACTCACGGCTGAAGAGTGGACCGAACTAGAGCGGGCCACAGATCCCAACAATGACTTCGATTTGATTGATGAATCGCATGGGTCGGGTTGGGTTGAGGTAGCCAAGAAGGCTGAAACCTTGGCCGAGGCAACGGTTAGCTCGGTCATCGTAGATGAATCAGCACCGGCTCTTGTGGACGAAGCAGCGAATGCCGCTGATCAGCCGGAAGTGTTTAGCGAACCAGATGTGGGAGAGCTGCTAGTTGAATTGAGTTCCGATGGCAGACCAGATGGCGGAATCGACCAGGCTATGCCAACGAAAGACGAGATTGAACCTGCCAATGATAAGCCTGGCGAGCCTAATAAACCGGTAGAGGCTGATCGGGTCGGTGATAGTGACAGAAAGATATCGATGGCACTCCCCCGAGTTATCGCTGTGGCAAATCAAAAGGGTGGCGTAGGAAAGACCACGACTACAGTCAATATTGCCGCTTGCTTGGCTGAACAGGGGTATCGGACCCTTCTGGTTGACCTCGATCCTCAGGCAAATGCGTCGACTGGGCTCGGACTTGAACCACGCGAGTTGGAATCTTCGGTTTATCACGTGATGTTGCACGACGCAGAAGTCGACAGTTGCATTGAGCCGACTGAGGTGAAAAACCTGTTCGTCTTGCCAAGTAGTCTTGATCTTGCTGGCGCCGAAATCGAGTTAGTACCACTTCTGAGCCGTGAACACCGGCTTCGGTTGGCTATTGAGTCAGTTATCGATGATTACGACTATGTGCTGATTGATTGTCCCCCGTCGTTGGGTCTGTTAACGATTAACGCCCTTACAGCGGCGCATGAAGTTTTGGTACCGATCCAGTGTGAATATTACGCGCTTGAGGGTTTGGGTCAACTCATGCGAAACGTAGATCTCATTCGCTCTAGCCTGAACCCTGATCTACAGATCAGCCATATTGTGCTGGTGATGTTTGATCCTCGCACCAAGTTGTCTGGGCAGGTCGTTGACGAAGTTCGGTCGCACTTCGGGTCGACGGTCTGCGACAATGTGATTCCACGAACGGTACGGCTTTCAGAGGCGCCGTCGTTCGGTCAACCAATAACTACATTCGATTCTGACTCCCGGGGCGCTGCCGCCTATCGGGCAGTTACCCAGGAGGTACTTAATGGCCAATCGTAGGCAAGGTGGACTGGGGCGTGGACTTGGGGCGTTGATCCCGTCGGAACCCCCTCGACCGGTGGAAAGTAGTCCATTGCGTGACATCCCAGTGGTCGATATTGTGCCCAACACATATCAACCTCGGCAGGACTTTGATGAAGAAGCTCTAGTGGCGCTTACTGCATCGGTACGAGAGGTTGGCGTTCTCCAACCAGTGTTGGTGCGCAAACACGGCGACTCGCAGTTTGAGTTGATTGCTGGTGAACGACGATGGCGTGCAGCGATTCGTGCGGGGCTCGATCTAATACCGGCGATCGTGCGCGACGTTGACAATGAGATGTCACTGGCTCAGGCAATTGTCGAGAACGTTCAGCGAGCCGAACTTAATTCCATCGAAGAGGCAGCAGCATTCCAACAACTCATCGATGAGTTTTCGCTGACCCAAGAACAAGTAGCAACCCGCGTTGGGCGTAGCCGCCCTGCAGTTGCAAATGCAATCCGCTTGTTGCAATTGCCGGGTGATGTACAACGTCTGATTGTCGAAGGCCGACTCAGCGCTGGTCACGGCCGAGTTTTGGTCTCAGTCGACGCTGAAGATAGAGACGAGTTAGTACAACGAGTATTGGCCGAAGGTCTTAGTGTGCGGGTGCTTGAGTCAGTTGTGCGGGGTGCCACTGGCTTGGTTGATGAAATTGATGGGACGACCCCCGACAACAATGATTCTATGGGCGCCGAATCAGCCATTGCTGGGGAGGGCTTGTCTGCGACGCCGGACGGCGGTGCTGTTGGAGCTACTAAGCCACCAGCCCTCTTGGAACTCGAAGAGCTGCTGGGCGATCGTTTCGATACCAAAGTGGGAATCACACTTGGCACAAAGCGGGGCCGGCTTACGATTGATTTTGCAGATATTGATGATCTTGAACGTATCTATGCTTTGATGACAGGCGAGTAGAGCATCGGTCTCCAAGCAAGGCAGTGCCTACACGGTTCTTATATATACCCTATTTGGGGCATATATCATTGAGCAAGTCAAGGGTTTCCTCGATTTGCACAGCATGTGCACAAAGCTGTGTGAAACTTTTGGCCTACAAGGGCATACAGCACGCCTAAAGCAAAGATCGAGCTTTGCGGATCGATCGTTACAGAATGTAGGTTTGTATCACCTAATCAGGGGATGAGGCGTTGAAAGAGGCCTCTGAGAGAACTCTAGAGGAACTCAGAGATGTCTTCGAGTAGCTTTGCTTTGCCTGAAGCGCCAACCATGCGCTTAGCGACTTCACCATTCTTGAATACAAGCAGAGTTGGGATGCTCATGACCTGGTAGCGCTGGGCAATCTCACCGGCTTCGTCCACATTGACTTTGGCGATGGAGAGGTTGTCTCCCTGTTCTTCAGCGATTTCGTCGAGAATCGGTGCAATCATTTTGCACGGGCCACACCACTCTGCCCAAAAGTCTACGAGGACTGGGCCATCGGCGCCAGCCACCATTTCATCAAACGTCTCGGTGGTGAGGTGAGTGATTTTGTCAGACATGAAGGGCTCCTTGAAGGTTCGCTGTCCGAACCTAGTGGCTTAAAGGCATTTGGGGTGAACTTATAAAAACTGAAACTCGTGAAAGCCTGCTGGTATTCCGCAATGTACGGTTATTTAATGCAGGGCTGGGGTTTAGTCGTGGAGGCCTTCGAGCCAGCGCTCGGTATCGATCGCAGCTTGGCAGCCGGAACCAGCAGCAGTGATTGCTTGGCGGTAGTAGTCATCGACAACATCTCCGCAGGCAAATACGCCAGGGATTGCCGTGACGGTCGAATTGGGTTCGGCGACTAGGTAACCGTTTGGCTTAACCTCGAGCTGGTCGAGGAACAGGCTCGTCGATGGCTTATGACCAATGGCGATGAAAATACCAGTGATATCCATGGTGCCAGATTCGCCAGTCTTGGTGTTCTCGGTAGCAATACCGGTGATTTTGCCATCACCGAGGTAGCTAGTGACTGTGGTGTTCCAAACGATGTCGATTTTGTCGTTCGCAAACGCACGGTCTTGCATGATCTTCGAAGCGCGAAGCTCGTCACGCCGCACTAGCAGCGAGACCTTGCTTGCGAAGCGAGTCAGGAACATGGCCTCTTCCAAAGCTGAGTCGCCGCCACCTACGACAGCAATTTCTTGGTCGCGGAAGAAGAAACCGTCGCATGTGGCGCAGGTGCTGAGACCATGACCAATCAGCTCGGACTCGTTCGGCAAATCGAGCATGAGGGATTGGGCCCCGGTTGAAATGATTACGGCGGTAGCGGTGTAGGTCGGTTCCGGGGTGGTTGCGTCATTGATCCAAATTTTGTGTGGTTCAGTACCAGGAGTTTGTGAGAACGTGACCTTGACGACTTTACGGGTAACCATGGTGGCCCCAAAACGTTCTGCCTGGCTACGGAACATGCTCATGAGCTCGGGGCCCATGACACCCTCGGGGAAACCGGGGTAGTTCTCGACGTCGGTGGTCAGCATTAGTTGGCCACCAGGTTGGTCGCTTGTCGAAGAAGGTTCGCCTTCGATAACAAGAGGGGCTAGGCGAGCTCGGGCTGCATAGATTGCTGCTGTCAGCCCAGCAGGCCCGGAACCAATGATGATGACTTCGTGATGCTCAGCGGTCATTACTGCTCCTAAGAATGTGACTGGCTAGAAACCCGCAACCGTGCAGACGCATTCTGCGGGTGAATTGATCGTGCGATCGACGAGCGATCGGATCAGGATGCAGCGCCCTGAGGTCGCTTGGACCACAGGAATGAACCGATGGCTGAGAACATGCCGCCTAGGACTAGATATACAAGCCAAACATCCTTGGGAAGGACGTTATCGAGCAGGCGTACGAGACCAATAAGGAGCAGTATCAATGCCATTAGGCCAATAAAGGCGGCCATAATGCCGTAGACGAGTGCTCGCGAGACCTTGATCGCAGGGCCTGCGGTTTTGACGCGCACGGCATCGACGGCGGACACCACTTTTTCGGTGGCAAGCACATGCCAGTCAATCGGAAGTCCAGGGACGGGCAAGGACTCGCTGTGCTCTATCGGGTCATTGGTCTCAGACATGCGAACGAAAGCATATCGTCCTAACGCCTGGTCGGCGAAACAAGGCCGAGGACGGACGTGGAGCGGCTCTGACGGCGTCAGGGCGTGGTGGGAAGAACAACGCAGTCTGTAGCGTCGACAATCAGGAAAGTAATGGCATCGTCATCACCGGTAATTTGGTGGATTTCAACGACCTGGCCCAGAACTAGTGCTTGGCCAATCAGCGTGGGCGTCTCGATGTTGGCGAGTTCCAGCACACCGTGCTGTCGACAGTTAGGGAAGAGGCCAGATTCGAAGGGTTCGGCTCGCTTGACCAAACTCTCGTTGGACAAGGGTTCAAGTTCTAGGAGCAAGCTCTTTTGACTGGGGAAAGGCCCCAGGTATACAAACCGGTCTGCATTGAGGAGAACAGGGGCGTCTGAATCGGTGAGAACTAAATCTAGTGATTCATCACTATGACTGTCTAACTCATGACTATCTGGGTCGATTGTGGTGGCATCACCCACTTCGGTTTTCTCGGACTCGGCGATGTTTTCGGCTGGATCTTGCTCATCGCTCATGGCCTCTTCTGCCAAGGCCTCGACTGGCCGAAGTGGGCCAGCAAGAGTTGAAGCAGCGCTAGATTTGGGGTCGATAAGCACATTGTCAGAAGCAGCGTCGTCAGAAGCAGCGTCGTCAGAAGCTGCGTAGTCAGGGCTGGCCTCATCGGCAGTGTCATTGCTGGCGATTGAAAATGAAGATGCGGTGTCATTGGCGCGATCAGCGGTTTCCAGGCTGTCATTGCCACCCAAACCAAAGGATGCGAGTGCAACGAATAGCAGGGTCGCTGCTGCTGCTGCGGCAATGATGCCAGAGTTGAATCGACGTGGACGGCGTTGTTCTCGAGCAGAGCGCAGCGATGTAATTTTGGCGAAGTGGGGGCCAGCGAGCGAGGCCTCGGTAGCTGCCGGGGGAAGTGCGGCGCTGAGCGGAGCAGTTGATTGGTTAACTGTGGCGGTGGAGCTAAATAGCGAATCAAATGCATCGAGGGCAGCAGAGATGTGGGTTTCTTTTTGTTCCGGTGGGGCCTCAAGCAGTCCGCCAAGCAGATTCGAAAGACTTCGTAAGGCGTTGACGCGCTCCATCAGGTCAGGACTGGACTCAACAAGGGCGACTTCGTCGGGCGCGGCTTGACCATCGAGATAGGCCGAGACAAGCTCGTCAGCGTTTGGTGGGAGCAGTTTCATGACTGGTTGTTTTGACGTTTGTCAGCAGGTGATTGGTTCCCGGTGCGCATAATTTCTGCGAGTTTGGTTCGGCCGCGGGCAATGCGTGAGCGCACAGTGCCGGGTGGAATCCCCAGTGTTTCGGCAATCTCGGCATAGTTTAAGCCAGCGCAGTCACGCAGAATTACAGGCGCGCGAAACTCTTCCGGGACTTGCTCTAAGGCCGCTTGGATTTCATCACGGAGAACAAGTTGGTCGTCGAAAGCTGGCGCTAGGTCATTAATATTCTGGTCAACCCAACCGTGATGTTCGTCGACGAGAGCAGGTGTGGGGAGGCGTTTGCGGCGGCGCAACTCGTCGAGGCACGCGTTGGTAGCGACGCGATAGGACCAGGTCGAGAACGCGGCACGATTATCAAACTTCGACAACCCTTGCACGATGGACATCAGTGCTTCTTGGGTGGCATCAGCGGCGTCAGCATTATTGCCCGTAATACGGCGACAGATGGCGTAGATACGATCGTAGTGATCACGAAGCAGCTCATCGAGAGCGGCGCGCTCGCCACTTTGAGCTTGCGCTACCAAGGCGCGATCACTACCACTCATGAAAGCGACTCTAGTTCGTTCGGTGGTGGGGACTGCGGTAGGTACGAACTTGGAGTCGCCCCCAAAATCGTTAGCCCAGTTTGTGGGTGGACGAGAAGATACCGGTAATAATTGACGTGCATTGATAGAGAGGCGTTTGTCGCAGTGGACGCCAGATCATTTGGTTCAATGCAGCTGGAGAGATCCTTTTGCCGTCAGTAAGCACGTGGGTAGACGAGCACCTGACGAACAGGGACTTGAGCGGAGCTGAACTGAGCTGCGCTACACCGTGTAGCTCAGGCCAATCACGCGAGGGCCAGCGTGGGTGCCGACGACAGGGCCGATCAGGCTGACGCGGTCAACGTCAACATTGAGCATGCCGATGAACGTGTCGATATCAGGAGCTAAGCCATGGCCGATAGCTACGTTCGTTGCATTGGCTGGCAGTTCACTAGCAAGCCAGGCCAGTGCCTTTTTACGGGTGCGTTGACGCCCCGCCTCTTCGACAGACCCGGTGCTGAGATCTATGCATGGTTTGATAGACAGCAACGAGCCGATCATTGCTTGGGCGTTACCGATACGGCCGCCTTTTTTCAGGTTGTCGAGCGTGTCGAGAACACCAAGCACATGAATGCGACTGGAGAGGTCGTGGGTGCTGGCGATGATGTCTTCTGCGCTGGCGCCGTCGCGTGCAGCTTCTGCGGCGCGAAGTACGAGCGTGCCTTGTCCAACAGTGGCCGATGCAGAGTCGACGATGCGAATGTCGGCACCTTCGATGGTTTTCGCGGCAGTACGAGCGGCTTGAGCAGTTGCTGATAAGGCCTCGGACAACATGATGCTGACGATCGTGGTTGCGCCATCATCGAGCAGTGACTGGTATACCTGGGCGAACGATCCGGGTGAAGGCGCCGCCGTCTCGGGAAGCTCGTCGCTACCAGCCATTTCCTCGTAGAACTTCTCTGGTGAGAGGTCTACTCGGTCGGTGTATTCGGTGGCGCCAAAACGGATACTCAGGGGCACTACGGCGATACCTAGGGCGGCGCTGACTTCAGGGGATAGGTCACAACCAGAGTCGGTGACAATGCGGACAGACATGTGATGCTCCAGTGCGTCTGGGAGAAGAGAAGTGAAAGGACGAGGTGATGCTACGAGGTTGTGTAGCCGTGCGGGTTCTGATCTTGCCAGCGCCAGTGGTCAACACATGCATCGGCGAGGGTGCGTTGCGCTTTCCAGCCCAGTCGGTGTTCAGCTCGGCTGGGGTCGGCGTAGCTCATATCGGCGTCACCAGGACGGCGTTTAACGACTCGATGGGGGATGTCGCGATCTGCGGCACGTTCCGCCGCGGCGATTACTTCGCGCACGGAGGACCCCACGCCTGTCCCAAGATTTATGGTGTCGCTTGTAGAGATCTTGGCCAGTGCGTTTACTGCAGCGACATGGCCGTCAGCGAGATCGCACACATGGATGTAGTCACGCACACCAGTGCCGTCTGGGGTAGCGTAATCGTCGCCATAAATGCTTACCTCGTCACGCATACCGACCGCGACCTGCATGACATAGGGCATCAGATTGTTTGGTGTGCCCACAGGGTCTTCACCAATGAGCGCACTTGGGTGAGCCCCAACCGGATTGAAGTAGCGCAGGTTTATGCCCTTGAGCGACGACGCGGCGGCGGCATTATTGATGATTTGTTCGACCATGATCTTGGTGTGCCCGTACGGGTTGATTGGTCCAATTACGGCGTCCTCGCCGAGTGGGCTGGTCTGGTTCGGGTCGTACACGGTTGCGGACGAGGAAAACACAATGCCGTGTACATTGGCTTGTTCCATGGCCTTGAGGAGGCTGACGCTGCCGGCGACATTGGTCTCGTAGTAGCGCAACGGTTCGGCTACCGACTCGGCGACGGATTTAAGCCCAGCTAGGTGGATCACGGCATCGACCTTGTTTGTCACCAAGAACGAGGCGATGGCGTCGGTGTCGGCCAGGTCGAGTTCCGCGAAAGGCATGCTGGTGTCGCAGATGGTGGCAACCCGGTCAAGTACCGCGGGTGAACTGTTTGCGAAGTTGTCGAAGCCGACGACCCAGTGACCATGTTCAGCCAGCGCAATGGCGATATGGCTCCCGATATATCCCGTGACACCAGTCAACGCGACATTCAAGGTGTGCACGGCAGTGATGCTAACCGCATAGTGTGCAGGGGGGCTCGGGTTTGGTGACTCAGATGCCTGCGGATGACACCCGGTCGGGAGGATGCTGGTGCGAGACGAACAGCGTAATCGAGTCGAGTCGGCGCAAGGCTTCATTGCTGCGCTTGACCAAAGTGGCGGTAGTACGCCAGTTGCGTTGGCGGCCTATGGGGTAGCGGCTTCCCGCTTCAGTTCCGACGATGAGATGTTCGATCTGGTGCATGCCATGCGCAGTCGCATCATGACCTCACCCAGCTTCGGTGGCGATCGCGTAGTGGGTGCAATCTTGTTCGAGATGACCATGGATCGCCAGGTTCAAGGGCAGTACACCGCCGAGTACTTATGGTTACAGAAGCAGGTCGTGCCGTTTCTGAAAGTTGATAAAGGGCTGGCCGACATGGTGGATGGTGCCCAGATTATGAAGCTCAACCCTGGGCTTGGCGCATTACTTGAGCGCGCCAACGAACGCCACATTTTTGGCACGAAGATGCGGTCGCTTATTAGCCAAGCGGTGGTGACTGGTGTGCAGGCCGTAGTTGAACAACAGTTCGACGTTGGCCTGCAGATTCTTGATGCTGGGTTGATGCCCATTATCGAACCCGAAGTGTCGATCAACTGCCCCGACAAGGCCGAGGCTGAAGCACTGCTTCGCGAACAGATCGACAAGAACCTGAGTCGAGTTCCAACGGGCGCGCAGGTCATGCTCAAGTTGACCTTGCCTGACGAGCCCAACTTCTATAGCGATCTGATTGCCGATCCTCGAGTGTTACGAGTTGTCGCGTTGTCCGGTGGCTACAGCCGCATCGAGGCCAACGAAAAACTTGGCCTGAACAACGATATGATTGCGAGCTTCTCTCGAGCTCTGGCCGAGGGGCTTTCCGACGGGCAGAGCGATACCGATTTCGACGAGACCTTAGATACCTCGATTACGTCGATCTTCGAAGCGTCAAGCACATGACAGGTGCAGCGTGAGTAGGGGATCCAAGTTGAAGTTTTTCTTCGGCACGATGGGATCAGGCAAGAGCACGCAGGCTCTGCAGATCCATCACAATCTGACCACTCGCGGCCTGCAGGTCCTGCTGGTTAGTCAGCTCGATCGCGAAGAGGGCCGGGTCTCGAGCCGTCTTGGTGTGTCAGCCGCAGCCCAAATTGTCACTCCTGACTCTGACCTTCTTAGCATTGCTAGGGCGTTTGTGATGGGTGAGGGCCTGGATGCGATTGTCTGTGATGAGGCGCAGTTCTATTCGCCTGAACAGATTGAACAGCTGGCTCAGGTTGTCGATCTGTTGAGCGTCGATGTGTTTGCGTTCGGGTTGCTTACTAGCTTCCAAGGTGAGCTTTTTCCTGGGACGGCCCGGCTACTTGAGCTAGCTGATGAGCGCAGCGAATTACAGGTCGAAGCGCGCTGTTATTGCGGTAATCGCGCTACTCACAACGCCCGTCTCGTCGATGGCCGTCAGGTCTACGCTGGGGCACTTAAGGTGGTGGGTGACACCGCCGACCGCAGTGAAGACTCGACCACGTATGAACTTCGGTGCCGCCTGCACTGGCATCAGGAATTGTGGGCCCAGCAGGGCCGCCAACTCCAGCTACCAACCGATCATGGCGCCGATGTGATTGAACTCAAAGTTAAAGCCGTAGAAAACGAAAAGGCCGATCAGTAACCATGCTTCTTAGCCATTTGACGGGCCCTAAGCTTCTGAGTCAATCATGATGTTGAGTGACCGCAGCCTGCGGGAAGCGCTTGCCGCCGGAACGATCGAAGTTGAACCACTTGGCGACAACGCGATCCAGCCGTCGTCAATCGATCTGCGGCTGGCGCCGTCGTTCCGTATTTTTCGAAACCACACTCGAGCCATCATCGACGTTAAAGAAGACCTGAGTGATCTGACTGAACTGGTCGAGATTGATGGCGACCAACCGTTTATCTTGCACCCAGGCGAGTTCGTTCTCGGTTCCACCCTGGAAAGGGTCAAGGTGCCGAACAATCTTGTTGCCCGGATCGAAGGCAAGAGCAGCCTCGGCCGCCTCGGCCTACTCATCCACTCGACCGCTGGTTTCGTGGACGCTGGCTGGAACGGTCAACTCACACTGGAACTATCTAACGTGGCCAGTCTGCCTATCACGCTGTATCCACGTATGAAGATCGGTCAGATGAGCTTTATGCAGATGACCACCGAGGCCGACTACCCCTACGGATCAGGCGAGGTCGGCTCTAAGTACCAAGGCCAGGTCGGCCCTATCGCCAGCCGATACAACGAGAACTTTGGCTAGACGAGGCCCGAAGCAAGTGAGTTAGTGAGGCATCGATATCGCGGTGTCAACAGCGATGCTGCACGACCCGAGCGTTACTAGGCGAAGTCGATCGTGATGTTCTTGTCGCCCTCGTCGGGTGTACTGCTGGGAGCAACGTCTGGTGATTCAACGATCTCAGCGTCTTTGATACCGTCATCTGCGACGGCTGCAGCGTCAGAGGCCACGTCATTTTGTGTGGTTGTCTTCGCTGCACCACTGCCGGTAACAGCGTGTTTGGTGGCGTCCTTTAACATCTTCTGCGGCGAGGCGTTGATCATCTTGTTTGCCTTACGCATGGTCGATTCGAGTTCTTTGACACCAGTTGCCTCGACGACAGAATCCTTGGTCTCGTTGAACTGACGTTGGACTTCGTCGAACTCGACCTTGGCCTTGCCTAGGTTCTTGGCGGCTTTGGGCAACCAGCCGGCGCCAAAGATCAGCACGGCTATTGCCACTACGATAAGGATCTCCGGGCCACCGAGGTTCATGTCCGAAGGCTAGCCGTTGTTAGTTCCGCCTACTGGGCGAGACGTGCGAGTGGAGCTGGTCAAAAACACAGAACCTAATCTGGTACATGAAATCCGCGTACCAGGCTCCTTAGTTTCGTGATTGGGGAGAGGCTTAGTTTTCAGCGTCTTCCGCGTCGATGATGGCATTTTTGGTGTCGCCGACGAGAGCGGCAATTGGGCCGGGCTTGGCAGTGGTGTCGGTGATGCCATCGCCATTGAGGTCGCCGTGCATACCGAAGCCGAGTGGAAGCTCGACGTGGTTGGCGGTCACACGTTCAGATGTCGGCTTTAGCGTGATGTTCACCATGGTGGCTTGAGCTCTGGCTTCGCCTTCTTCAATGGCGTCGAGCAGGTGCATGGCAATGTCCTGAACGAGCACTTCGCCGTCTTCGATACCTTCGCCCTTGATGCCATCGTCGATCATCACATAGCAGAACGGGCATGCCGTGGCGATACGCGTCGCACCGGTAGCGAGCAGTTCTTGGGAACGTTCGACATTTATTTGCTTGCCGACGTGTTCTTCCATCCACATGCGAGCGCCGCCGGCGCCGCAACACATGCCCTTTGTGCCGTTGCGTTCAGCTTCGACAACTTCGATGCCACCGATGGAACCAATCACGTTTCGTGGTGAGAGGTACACGTCGTTGTGGCGGCCGAGGTAACACGAATCGTGGTACACCAGTCGATCTTCAAGTGTGGCGTTCGAGACGTCCAGCCGGCCGTCGTCGATCAGGTTCTCGAGGAGTTGGCTGTGGTGAACAACCTCGTAGTGACCGCCGAGCTGTGGATATTCGTTCGCCAGTGTGTTGAAGCAGTGTGGGCACTGAGCAACGATCTTTTTGACGCCCATGGTGTTTAGCGTCTCGATGTTTTGCATAGCCAGCATCTGGAAGATGTATTCGTTACCGGAACGGCGGGCCGGGTCACCGGTGCACATTTCTGATGGGCCCAAGATGGCAAAACTGACGCCAGCGCGGTCCATGAGCTTGCTGAAAGCTTGCGAGACTTTCTTGTTCTTATCGTCGAAGCTGCCGGCACAACCAACCCAGTAGAGGTATTCGGCGGTCATTGGATCGCCACCGTCGAGGACTTCGAGGCCTTCGAAATCGGAGGCCCAGTCGGCACGTTCGCTCTGACCCATACCCCAGGGGTTGCCCTGGTTTTCCATGGCCCGATAGGCGTTACCAAGTTCGGTTGGGAAGTCGCTTTCCATCAGCGAGAGGTAGCGACGCATGTCCAAGATTTTGTCCAGGATGTCGATGTTGACCGGGCAGTTTTCGTCGCAGGCCTTGCAAGTTGTGCAGGCCCAGATCTCTTCGCTGGTGATGCGGTCGAACACATTGTTGGGTGCAACCAGGATGTTGCCGGGCTCGTTGGCGATGGCGATTTCCTTGTCAACACCAATCGGCGGTGTGACCTGGGGGGTGCCAGACCGAGCCATAACTTCGCCGATCTTGAGGACAATTTCACGTGGATCTAGCGACTTGCCGGTTGTGCTTGCTGGGCAGACCGCCGTACAACGACCACACATGGTGCACGAGTCGGTGTCCATGAGTTGTTTCCACGAGAAGTCTTCGATAACCGCAGCACCGAAGCTCTCCAACTCGGTTTCCATCAGGTTGGCCATTGGCTTCATGGCACCCTTTGGACGATCGCGATCCTTTAGGTACATATTCGCTGGCGACGTGACCATATGGCGCAACATCGTGGTCGGCAGGATGATAAGGAACAGGGCGAAAGAGATTACGTGAGTGATCCACCAGGCCTGGTGCCAGCCGGACAGGCTGCCAGTGCCGTCGACGAGCTGAGCGAGTGGATAACCAATGAACGACCACTTTTCATAGTCGAGGGCGCCGGGTTCAGCCACTGACTGTTCGAGGGCGATGCGGAATGCTTCGGCACCGAAGCCGCTGATCGAGATGGCCAGCAATGTGCCCAGGATTACAAAGTGCTCGGGCTTGTTCTTGATGCGAATGCGGTAGGGCTGCATTGAGCGAGGGCCAAGACGACGACTGAGTGCCCACAGAAGACCTGCGAAGAACATCAGGCCAGCAGCATCGCCGACTAGGGCGTAACCCTTATAGACGCCGCCATCGAGGAATTTGAGCGATTCAGGCAGCTGGTGGTCGATTTCGAGCGTGGTCGTGACAGCCATCAGAATCAAGAAGCCGAAGTAGATCATTGAGTGCATGATTCCGGCGATCGGATCACGCATGAGTGTTTTCATGTACAAGCCGGCCCGCATATCTGCCAGGCGTTGTTTGACGTTTTTCTTTGTTGTTTTACGGTTTTCAGGAGCGCCGCGTTGCCAGTTCTTAACTCGGAACGAAAGCTGGAAGCCGACATATATCAGCAGTGTGGGAATCAGGGCATAGAACATGGCCTTCATCGGCGCCGGGACGTTCCCGAACACTTCGCGTGTTTGGGCGCCTTCTTCATGATGAAATTCGAACACCGCTGCAGCGATGCCAGATAACGCAGTAATGACCGCAACCCCGGTCCAGAGGCCAATGATCATGTGGTTTGGTCGAATGCCGCGCTTGTCGCCCACGCCAGTTTCAACCACGTCTTCAGTAACAGTTGCCATGGTGCACGAGACTCTACTGCCTGATGCTTGATGCCTGCTACCTCGCCACCCGACAGCTCACACGCGGAAGATAAACGCATTCGATTCGGTCATTTTACCCGCGTTGCGCTTGGGTTTCGAAGCCGATTAGTTCATGGCGTCCGTGGTGTGTGATTTCTTGCCGTTGGAACCGTTTGGCCCGCATAGTTAGGAATCCTGGTGACTTGTTGACCACTGGTGCTGGTTTCTTGAACAGGACATTTCATACAACCGAATTCATTTGGTTTCCTTGGATTTGGCCGAGGAAAGCCCCCTAAATTGAAATTGTCAAGTTTTCTGGGAATGGACCATACGGGTCGTTGGTTGGAGAGTTCTGTCACGTACCCTCACGTCGCATCTGGCGCGGGATACACCCCCCAACGAAACCCACCACAGGCTCAACAGTGCTGTTGAGCACGCAGGAGAAACACATCATGGCTAAAGCGGTCGGTATTGACCTCGGAACCACCAACTCGGTAGTTGCTGTCCTCGAAGGTGGCGATCCTGTCGTCATCGCGAACGCGGAGGGCGCTCGCACTACCCCATCGGTTGTCGCATTCGCCAAGAGTGGCGAAGTCCTCATGGGCGAAGTCGCGAAGCGTCAGGCAATCACGAACCCCGACCGCACCCTGCGTTCGGTGAAGCGCCATATGGGTACGACGTGGACTGTCGACATTGATGGCAAGGATTACACGCCACAAGAAGTCTCTGCTCGCACGCTGCAAAAGCTCAAGCGCGACGCGGAGGCCTACCTTGGCGAGTCTGTCACCCAAGCTGTTATTACTGTGCCTGCTTATTTCGACGATGCACAGCGCACAGCGACCAAGGAAGCAGGACAGATCGCTGGCCTTGAAGTTCTCCGAATTATCAACGAGCCAACAGCTGCAGCGTTGGCCTATGGCCTGGATAAGGACACCGACCAGACCGTTTTGGTCTTTGACCTCGGTGGTGGCACGTTCGACGTCTCGGTTCTCGAAATCGGCGATGGTGTCTTTGAAGTGAAGTCGACCAGCGGTGACACCAAGCTTGGTGGCGACGACTGGGACGAAGCTGTCATCGAATGGATGGCCACCTCATTCAAGAATGACCACGGTGTCGACCTGTCCAATGACAGCATGGCGATGCAGCGCCTCAAGGAAGCTGCAGAAAACGCCAAGATCGAACTGTCGGTCAAGCAAGAAACACAGATCAACCTGCCGTTCATCACCGCCACGGATTCGGGCCCGCTGCATCTCGACTACACAATCAGCCGTTCCAAGTTCCAAGAGATGACAAGCAGCTTGCTTGATCGTTGCCGCGGACCATTCGAAAGCGCCATTAAGGACGCTGGTTTGGTAATGGGCGATGTCGAACACGTCATCCTTGTTGGTGGTTCAACTCGGATGCCTGCTGTTAGCGACCTGGTTCGTGAACTCACAGGCAATGATCCTCATAAGGGTGTGAATCCTGATGAAGTAGTAGCCATTGGTGCCGCAGTGCAGGCTGGAGTCCTCAAGGGCGAAGTCACCGACGTGCTTTTGCTCGATGTCACGCCATTGTCACTTGGCATCGAAACCAAGGGTGGCGTTATGACGACGCTGATCGAACGTAATACCACCATCCCCACGAAGCGGACCGAAGTTTTCACTACTGCTGATGACAGCCAACCCTCGGTTGAAATTCATGTGTTGCAGGGCGAGCGTGAAATGTCGCAGTTCAATAAGACATTGGGAAAGTTCCAACTCGTTGATCTGCCACCCGCCCCTCGTGGTGTGCCTCAGATCGAGGTCACCTTCGACATAGATGCGAACGGCATCGTGCATGTAGCGGCGAAGGACCGTGCGACGAGTAAAGAACAGTCGATTACCATCACCGGCCAGTCCTCGCTCGACAAGGACGCTATCGATCAGATGATTAAGGATGCGGAGGCCCACGCGGACGAAGATAAGCATCGACGCGATGAAGCCGAGGTGCGCAACAATGCTGACACCCTCGTGTACCAAACCGAAAAACTGCTGCGTGAACATGGTGACAAGATCACCGACGAAGAACGGGCCGAAGTCGACGAGAAGTTGGCTGCACTCATGACGCAACTCGAAGGTGATGATCTCGACGCCATTCGGGGCGCTACCGAGGCAGTGATGAACGCTAGCCAGCAGTTCAGCCAGCGTCTGTACGAACAGGCCAGCGCCGAGAACAGCGATGAAGGCGAAAACTCAGCCGACGATAGCGACAGCAACGAAGATGAGATCGTTGACGCTGAGATCGTCGAAGACGAAGAATGATGGGCAGCGAGCACGAGGACGAAGATGTTGAGGGCGTCGATGACCAACCAGGTGCAGGACCAGTAGACGGTGTTATTTCAGACAGTGTCATCGACGAGGCACTTGCTGCACTGATCGACGACCAAGTGGCAGCCGATCACGCTGCCGCGGAGTCAGGCCTTACCCCCGATCAGATCTCCGAAGAAGCTGTTGTCGCGCTCATTGCTGAACGAGATGACTATCTGGACCAACTGCAGCGGGCGAAGGCTGAGTTCGCCAACGCTCGACGCCGTAGCGACGAACGTGCTTCAGTGCAAAGAGCACAGGCTGCAGCGAACCTAGTTGAGCGTCTCCTGCCTGTTCTCGACAGTTGCGAAGCAGCACTTGGTCAAGGAATCGAAGAAATTCGACCAATCAGTGATGCCCTATTCGAGGCGTTGTCGGCTCAAGGACTCGAACGCGTTGATGCTGCCGGGCAGCCATTCGATCCTGAACTGCACGAAGCTGTTATGTACGAAGAAGGAGAAGGCGAACAAGTTGTTGTCGAGACACTCCGCACCGGGTATCGCTGGAACGATCGTGTGCTGCGCGCCGCAATGGTCAAGGTCCAGGGCTAACAATTATGGCAAATGACATCAAGCGAGAGTGGTTTGACACCGACTACTACGCCGTCTTGGGCGTAGCCAAGGGTGCAACGCAACCTGATGTCACCAAGGCGTACCGTACGCTTGCTCGCCAAAATCATCCCGATACGAACCCTGGTGATGATGCAGCAGAGGAACGATTCAAGGAAATTTCCACTGCTTATGATGTAGTTGGGGACGAAAAGAAACGTGCTAGTTATGACGAAGCTCGTTCTATGGGACCCATGGGCGGGTCATCCGGTGGTGGTGGGCGCGCTAGAAACGGCGGCTTCGGGTTTGAAGGCGTAGATCTGGGCGACATTTTGGGTTCTGTTTTTGGCGGCGGCGGCGCCGAGGCAGGCGGACTTTTCGGTGACCATCCAGGTGGGCGTCATGCGCGTATCAAGCGCGCTGGTCGCGATCAAGAAGCTCGCCTTAGTATTTCCTTTGATGAGGCTATGAACGGCACTACGACGTCGATAAGCCTCACCGATGGCGTTGGCAAACGCACCATCAAAATGCGGATCCCAACTAGCGTTGAATCAGGCCAACGCATTCGGCTGCGCGGCAAGGGCGGCCCAGGCCAACCAGCCGGTGACCTGTATGTGATTGTCGATGTTGGACCACATGCGATCTTTGGTCGACGCGGAACCAAACTGACTCTTGAGCTTCCAGTCACGATTGCCGAGGCGGCGCTTGGTGCTGAAGTGCGGGTCCCGACCTATGCGGGTGAGTCGGTGACGGTTCGTATCCCGGCTGGCACCCAACATGGCCGTACCCTGCGAGTCCGTGGGGCCGGCGTTGCTGGTGAGGATGACAAGCTTGGTGATCTGATTGTGACCGTCAGCATTGTTGTACCGAACAATCTTTCGAAACAGCAGTCTGAGGCGTTGCAGGCGTTCGCCGATCTAGACGACGACTCGCTGCGCGCTCATTTCGAAGTAATCGACTGATGAGCTTGGGCAACGATCGGACTCGGGCCGTCTACATCATTTCGATCGCAGCTGAGTTGACCGGGGTCCATCCGCAGACGTTACGTGTTTATGAACGTAAGGGCCTTCTCGCTCCAGCTCGCACCGGGGGCATGAGCCGGCGTTATAGCGAGTCTGACCTGGATCAGATTCGGCGTGTACAAGAGCTGACGAACGAGGGCTTGAATCTTTCTGGGGTTGCTCGGGTACTGGAGCTTGAGGCGCAGGTTGAATGGCTTCGCGCCCGTATCGACGAGTTGTCACGCACCCATGGACACTCCACCGCATTGGTTCCCTGGCGGCGAAGCAGCAGCTGACCAGTCGTTACGTATGCACTAGTACAGGACTCTGCTCTTTTTAACGCTCAAATTCGTTCGGGACCCAAGCGTAAACCAGATATGATTGTTGGGTAACGGCAGCAACCGAAAGTAGGCCAGCCGTGCCAGCGACCGTCGTCGTCGGTACCCAATGGGGTGATGAAGGTAAGGGTAAGGTCGTCGACCTCCTTGCCAAAGAAGTGCAATGTGTGGTCCGCTACCAAGGTGGCCACAACGCCGGACATACCCTCGTGGTAGATGGCGAGTCATTCAAGCTTCAGCTCATTCCAAGTGGTGTCTTGTACCCGCATCTCACGCCCATCATCGGTAACGGTGTTGTTGTTGACCCACTCGTGCTGTTGCGCGAGATGGATATGTTGACGGCTCGCGGAGTTGACGTTTCCAAGCTTCGAGTGTCTGCTAATGCGCACTTGATCCTGCCTTATCACCAGATGCTCGATGTTGTGTTTGAGCGTCACCTGGGTAAGAACAAACTTGGCACCACTAAGCGTGGTATCGGCCCTGCTTACGCTGACAAGGCATCTCGTGTAGGCCTGCGTGTGCAGGACCTTTTTGATGAGGAGATCTTTCGGGCCAAGCTCGAGGTCGTGCTTCACGAGAAGAACCCGTTGTTGGCCAAGGTGTATAACAAGATTGGCTACGAAGTCGATGAGCTTGTTAAAATTTACGTGGGCGAATGTGCGCCGCGCCTTAAGAAACATATGGCCGACACAATCGACCTGGTTCACAATGTGCTCGAGAATGACGGTCAAGTGCTGTTTGAAGGAGCCCAGGCGACATTCTTGGACCTGGACCATGGCACGTACCCATTCGTGACCTCATCGAACCCGACCGCAGGTGGTGCATGTACCGGTGCGGGCGTGGGGCCTCGCTATATCGATCGCGTGGTCGGTGTGGCCAAGGCCTATTTGACTAGGGTTGGTGCTGGTCCTTTCCCGTCTGAGCTCTTCGATGCTGTCGGCGAACATCTGGTCGATGTTGGTCACGAGTACGGCACGAACACTGGCCGCCGCCGTCGGACGGGGTGGGTCGACGCTGTCATGCTTCGTCATGCTGTTCGTGTCAACTCTTTGTCTGAGATTGCTCTGACCAAGCTCGATGTACTTGATCAACTTGACACCGTTAAAATATGCGAGGCCTACGACGTCAACGGCGTACGTCACGAGAAGATGCCCTATCACCAGAGCGACTTCCACGATGCCAAGCCGATCTACAAGGAAATGCCAGGCTGGAAGACAGACCTCTCTGGCTTCACCAAGCGTGGCCAATTGCCACAGGCAGCGCTGGACTACCTTGATGCGCTCGAAGCTTCCATCGGTGTTCCAATTGGTCTTATTGGTGTTGGTCCGGGACGCAACCAGATCGTTCATTACAACCAGGCTGCATAACGCGGCCAGAAGCGGCGAATGCTCATGAGTGACGCGCTCGAGAATGTACTTGCGACGCGATATGCGTCGGCGGCTATGACTGCCATTTGGTCACGGCGAGGCAAGGTCGTTCTCGAACGCCAACTCTGGGTTGCTGTTCTGCGCGCCCAGCACGAACTCGGTCTAACCGTTCCCGATGGCGTCATTGAGGCGTACGAGGCTGTTGTTGATCAGGTTGACATCGAGTCGATTGATGCCCGCGATCGCGTGCTGCGACACGATGTCAAGGCCCGTATTGAAGAGTTTTCGGATCTGGCCGGGCACGAACACATCCATAAGGGGATGACGTCTCGTGACCTGACCGAGAATGTCGAGCAGTTACAGATTCGCCGCAGCCTAGAGTTGATTCGTGACCGCGCTGTTGCGGTGTTGCACCACATGGGTGTTCTGGCCGCAGAACACAGCGAGTTCGCGATTGTGGGCCGGTCCCACAACGTTCCGGCGCAGGTCACGACTCTGGGGAAGCGCATAGCGACGGCCGCCGAGGAACTTATTGTCGCGTTCCACCGGGTCGAAAGCTTGATTGCTGGTTATCCGTTGCGAGGCATGAAAGGCCCCGTAGGCACTCAGCAAGATCTGTACGATTTGTTCGAAGGTGATGCCACCAAGGTTCAGGCGCTGGAAACCAGCATCGAAAATCATCTCGGGTTTTCTGCAACATTTGACAGTGTTGGCCAGGTCTATCCTCGCTCGCTTGACTTTGATGTTGTCTCGGCGTTGGTACAGCTTTCTTCAGGGCCCGCAAACCTGGCAACCACGATTCGGTTGATGGCAGGTGAGAACCTGGTTACCGAAGGATTCGCTGCTGGTCAGGTGGGCTCGTCGGCGATGCCTCACAAGATGAATGCTCGATCATGTGAACGAGTGAACGGCTTCGTATCGATTCTGCGTGGGCATCTGACCATGGTTTCAGGCATGGTCGGCAACCAATGGAACGAAGGCGATGTCAGCTGCTCGGTGGTCCGCCGAGTTGCGCTACCCGACGCGTTCTTGGCTATCGATGGTCTATTTGAGGCGTTCCTTAGCGTGCTTGATGGTTTTGGAGCCTTCCCCGCAGTGGCTGATCGTGAGCTCGCGAACTATCTGCCGTTTGTCGCGACGACTCGTGTACTGATGGCAGCGGTTAAGGCTGGAGCTGGACGCGAAACTGCACACCAAGTGATCAAGGAACATGCTGTTGCGACGGCGCTGGACCTCCGGGAATCAGACAGCAACTTCACCTCGCTGATTGAACGACTGGCTGGCGATGACAGGTTGCCGCTAAACGCCGATGACTTGGCGTCACTGTTTGGTGAGCCATTGGATTTGGCCGGTCGGGCTCCGGCACAGACGCACGCTGTTATCGCTCGCATCGGTGCGATTTGTGACCAGTACCCACAGGCCGCGTCCTACGTGGCTGGCGATATTTTTTAACGTTATTCCCGGGCTTGGCACCTTGGGGAAACATTTCGTCGGTATCCGCGTTGGGCTGTAGTGGCGTCCTTATTGTGGCGCGAATGCCGGTACAAGGATTTGGCGATGCGCCCCGTAGGACCACCATGGTCTGCGCATTGTGTGATGTTACTTGGCGGGGTAGCGACCTTGATGAGTGCTGGTCCTGCGGTGATGCTGCGTCAGTTGCTGAAGCTACCCCGCTCCGGGTTCGCTACACGCCGGCCACTGCTGAGGCTGAGCGCCTCGTAAGTTGATCGACAGCATCGACATTCCAATCTGCCGGGTTCCGGCAGTTAGTGGCTATCCTCATCGTTAGTTCGACCCCATTTTGGGAAGTTTCTCATGGTCGGCGGCCGCTGGGGGGTGGCCGCCGACCATGATCCATTTTTGGCCCTGTATTCGGCGTTTGACCACTTCCAAACCATCTGTGTCACAACCATCTGTGTCAGACACGAAAGGTGCAACCATCTGTGTCAGACACGAAGGGTGCAACCATCTGTGTCAGACACGAAGGGTGAGACACGAATGGTGCTGTTGTGTCGGTCAGCACTCGGATGAGACGGTTCGTTCTTCTGGCGGGCCGGGGCCTCGACGTGAGGTAACGAGAACGATTTGAGTGTTGGGCTTGAAGCAGACTGAGGTTAGTGGTGACTCAGTATTTGTAGAAGCCAGCGCCGGACTTGCGGCCGAGGAGGCCGCCGGCAACCATACGTTTCAATAGTGGTGGTGGCGCGTAGGTGGGTTCTTTGAACTCGTCATAGAGCACGTCGGCCACAGATTTGATGGTGTCTAGGCCGATCAGGTCGCAGAGTGTGAGGGGGCCCATGGGGTGGGCGCAACCGAACATCATGCCGTTGTCGATGTCCTGTGCTGACACCTGACCGGTGTCGAGCAACGAGATTGCTTGCAGCAGGTAGGGCACGAGCAGGCGGTTGACGATGAAGCCAGCGCGGTCCTGGCTCCGAATTGTTTCCTTACCTAGAGTCTCTTGAGCGAATTTCTCACACGCCACAACGACAGCCTCGTCGGTGGCGATTGATACGACAATCTCGCAGAGCTTTTGCACGGTCGCTGGATTGAAGAAGTGCAGTCCGAGCACGCGGTCCGGACGCTTGGTTGCGGTTCCAATATTGATAAGCGGGATCGACGAGGTATTGGACGCCAGGATGCAGTGCTCTGGGGTGACTTCGTCGAGGCGCTTGAATAGCTCGAGCTTGATGGCTTCGTTCTCGACGATTGCCTCAATGACGAGGTCGCGATCGCCTAGTGCGTTGATGTCGGTCGTGTAGCTCAATAACGCTCCGGTGGTGGAGCGGTCTTCTTGACTTAGGCGGCCGCGGGCGACTGCCTTATCCAGCGAGCTATCGATACGGTTCTGAGCCGCCTCGGCAGCGGCGGCCTCGGGCTCCATTACGATGGTGTCTAACCCAGATTTGGCACACACCTCGGCGATGCCAGAACCCATTGTGCCGCCGCCGATGATGGCGACCTTTTTGATCTCCACGTGTTCTCCCCACGTCTAACTTCCAGGGCGCACTCTAGTGACACACAAAGCTCGAGTGTCCATCTTTTAGTCAGATTTGGCGCATCGCAGAATATTTGGGTGGAATAGATTTTGGCACAGGCCAAGCGATGGCCCGAAGCGGGACTGTCCATCATCTGTGTCTGACACGAATGATTCACACGAATGATCGGTGGCACGAATGATCGAATGATGAGGACGTTAGGCCGCAGTGAATGGGACGTGAAGTTATAGGATCATTCCATGACTGAATGCCCCGCTGTTGATGGTTCTAGCCCACGGATAACTTCGTTTGACGAAGCACCTCAAATGTGCATCGATCCAACGAAGACCTACATCGCAACCATGAAGACGTCGATGGGCGATCTTACCATTGCGCTCTATCCCGACATCGCGCCGAAGACCGTGAATAACTTCGTCTTCCTGGCTCGCTACCACTACTACGACAGCTTGGTATTTCACCGCATTATCAATGGCTTCATGTGCCAGGGTGGCTGCCCTGAAGGAAGCGGTATGGGCGGACCGGGTTACCGATTTGATGACGAATTACCGAAGCATGGCGAGTACAAGATCGGCTCGCTGGCGATGGCCAACTCAGGCCCGAACACCAATGGCAGCCAATTCTTCATCATCAGCGGTGGAAGCGGCGTTGGCTTACCACCTCAATACTCATTGTTCGGTCAGGTTGTTGGTGGCCTCGAACTCGTAAACGAGATGCACGCAGTCCCGACTGCACCTGGCGATCGCCCAACAACTGACCTGGTTATCGAAAGTATCACCGTCGCTGAGAGCTAGGTCTAGATAATCGAGTGTTCCTTTGACACGAGGCCGACAACTGGTGAACACCAGTTGTCGGCCTGTGCCGCGTTTTGGCCGATGTGGATGGGTCGAAAGCTCGGCCTTTTGATGACGACAAGGCGTGAAAAGTAGCTGTGAGCTTTGTCGTGTCTTAGCCGTCTGTTGATGCAAGAGGCGGCGGGATCAACAGCATTTGGCCGACCTGAATGCTGTTGCCACCGTTTTCCAGACCATTGGCGTCGACGATCTGCGGGATCGTCACGTTGTAGAGCAGGGCGATGGCAGAAATGAGGTCACCTGCCACAATCTTGTGTTCCAAGGGTGGGTCACCTGGTTCGCGTGTCGACGCAACAGGCGTTACACGTGGTGTTAGTTCTGATGCGTTGAAACCCGAACCCCATGGTGGGACTTCTAGCAACTGGTTGACCTGCAGCGCAGCGGGGTCGACCTCGGGGTTTGCTTCGAGTAGTGCTTCGAGGGTGACCGTCCAGGTAGTAGCGATGGCCCCCAGTGTGTCGCCAGGTTCGACGACGTAGGTAAGGGTGACTCCGTCAGGTCGGTCTGGCCCCACGTATTCGAGAACTTCGTTATTGGTACCGGCGCCCGGTATCAAGAGTTTCTCGCCAGCGATGATCAGGTTGGGGTCCATCTGCGGGTTTGCTCGAATGATTACGTCCACAGTTACGTTGTATTTTGAGGCGATTGACCCCAGTCGATCCCCGGTTTCGACGGTGTGGTAAAATCGCTCTTGTTCGCTGGCTTCGGGCGTAATGGTCGGGTCGACTACCGGCGGTACGGTGGGTGTTGAGACTGGTATCGGTGATTCTTCGATAGCAGTAGTGGACTTTTCGGATCCAAAGCAACCGCCAAGATAGAGAATGAATGCGAAGGTGAGTACCAACAGAATTGGTATAGCTCGGTTCTGGCGGATCACCACAGCTCCTAGACGAGGTGCTAGCCAGAGTAGTGGTGCAGGTGCCTTGGGAGTCGGCACGTACGCGATCTATCAGGATGTAGGGCTCTAGAAGAAGAAAGCAACGACCGGAAGCAGCATTATCAGCACCAAGAATCCTGCGGTGAGTTGAATCCAGAATTGGCGCCGATTACGCCGCGGTCGAGGCCGACTGGTAGCCGATGTCCGTTGGACGGGTGACTTGGTAACACGCGACTGAGTGCGTCGTTGGGACGGGTCAGGTGCGTTTCGTGCCACGACTTGATCGTAGCGAACGACGGGCCTTGCTGGGCGTCGATGGGCGCAGGTCGTGGACCAATTCGCCCGTGCACTCGTCGATTGCGTCGTAGAGATCATCGACCGGATCGCTGCGTTCGTGGAACGATTGTGATGCTTCGAGGTACTCGACGGTGCGCAGTAATGCATTGGCACACCCGGTGGGAACGTCAAGCTTGTGGTTGTGGCAGATGGCGACGATATCGATGAAGATGAGCTGCCAGATACCAGCGGCAGAGAACGTACAAGCCGACGTAGCAGACAGAGATTGCTTGGTGCACAACACTAAACGCAAGGCATCAACATCGATGGTGACCTGATGTTCGAGGGTAAATTGCAGTACCTGCCGGAAGAGTTCTCGGGCGTCGCCATAAAGCGGGGTAGCCGAGCGATAACGAGGGTTCCGAGCCACTGTCGAGCCAGTAGATGAGACGAGATGAAGTGCAGGCTGTGGTGGGTCGAGATCGAGAACCGTCATGCCATTTATGATGACAGGGGGGTGTGACAAGCTCGATCTTGGGGTGAGACGCCCGGCGATTCGGCAATGTCCGCCGACGTAAGGCCCCTGTCAGCATGGCTACCCGCGAGGGTCAGGATCCCAGCGGTGGATAGTTCTAACCGGGTGCGCTCCAGGCGATGTTGCTAAAGGGGACAAATTACGTTGGGCATCCGCGAAACTCCAGAAGACGGGAAGTACTTTTGCCCTCATGGATGAGTGCACACGCATGACTTGTGACAAGCCCGCGGTGGCTCTGTTGGCCTTCTCGCCACCCGACGCCAAAGCGTGGCTCTATGACTTGGATGAGCCCGATCCGACCGGTGGCATCGTGTTGTGTCGCAAGCACGCGAACGCAACGGTTGTGCCGATGTCGTGGCAGCTCGTAGATGTACGCGATCCCGCATGGCCTGGTCCCGTTGGGTCCCAGCCACCAGTGCAGGCGATGATGGCTGCAAGCGCTGAAGAAGTCATGCCGTTGTCGGCTTGCCCCAGCGCCACGTCGGCGATCGACGAAGAGTTTGCTGCGCTGCAAGAGAGGATCCCCGTCAGCCCGCAGCACTATGCAGAATCCCAGCTTGTGACCGCTAATGCTTCGGGAAGCAGCATTAAATCAGATCTGATGGTCGATCTCGGCAACGAAAAGTTGCCCGACCCGTCACTGTTTGAATTGCCGATCAGCGATATTCCGGCTGTTACCCCGTACTCCAGGTAACACGCACGCATCATCTGCGGTACCTTCCGGGTTCATGATGGGCCGGTCGTATAAGCACACGCTGATCAGCGTGTGCTTATTGCTTTTTATGGTCGCGTGCTCACCAGCGACCCGGAGTGCAGAACTTGGTCGGCTTGCAGCACCAGCGTCGATACCGACATCTATTGCAACAACTGCGCCTGCCTCCATGCCTACGTTGGGCCCAGCGGTACAACAGTTGGCCGTGTTCGCTGAGGTCGACCCGGCCCGTGCGCTTTGGTATCCGGCGAGTCAGGTTGGCCAGCCCTACGGCGACACCGTCCAGGGTGTGTTGACGTTCCGTGGGTCACCTAATCGGACGTACTACGGCCAAGGTCCTGTGCCAGAGGCACCCCAGGTGCAATGGAGCTATCCGGGCACCAAAATGTGCGCGCTGTCGTCGGATCTGGAAGGCGAGCGTGAATGGTGCGGTACTGGCTGGACCGGACAGCCCGCCGTCTGGGAACGCGACGGTGAACTTTGGGTGGCCTTTGGCGCCTATGACCGCAATGTGCACGTGCTCGATGCGGTTACTGGCGTGCCGCGGATGAATCCATTTTCGACCGGCGACCTGATCAAAGGATCATTAACCGTTGATCCCGACGGGTATCCACTGATCTATGTCGGATCCCGCGATAACCAGCTCCGAATCTTGGCATTCGACACTGGCGAACTCGTCGAGCTATGGAGTTTGAGTGCCTATGCCGTGGACCAACAGCTCTGGAACGACGACTGGGACGGCGCTCCCGCAGTGATCGACGACGTCATGTTCGTTGGTGGTGAAAACTCCAACTTCCACGTTGTGAAACTCAACCGGGGATACGACGACGAAGGCAACGCAACCGTGGCGCCCGAACTACTTGATGCAGTGCCGGGCTGGGACGACGAGTTGCTTGAGGCCATTGGCGATAAGAACGTGTCGATCGAGAGTTCGGTGACGATCGTCGATGACACCGTGTACTTCGCAAACTCCGGCGGCCTGGTCCAAGGGTGGGATATTGAACCAGTCCGCCGTGGTGAGTCACCGGTTCGTGTCTTTCGCTTCTGGATGGGTGATGACACCGACGCCACGGTGGTTGTCGACGATCAAGGGTTTCTCTACGCCGCCGCTGAATACGAGCGTGACACCGAGCGAAGCCGCTTGCTCGGACAAGTCGTGAAGCTGGATCCGCGGCGGCCCGATAAACCGGTCGTTTGGTCCGTAAATGCTCGCAGTGGGATCGATACGGGCGTGTGGGCGACACCTGCGGTGTACAAAGACGTCGTGATCGTGCCGACTGCTGATGGACGCGTTCTTGGGTTGGATCGAGGGTCGGGTGAAACCCGATGGACACTACGTCTACCCGGACCCCTATGGAGTTCGCCGGTCGTTGTTGGGGACACTTTGGTGCAAGGTGATTGCCGTGGATTGCTGCATGGCTTTGACCTGAGCGACACAACACAGCAGCCACCCGAGTTGTGGTCAGCAGTTGTGGGTGCCTGCATCGAAAGCACCCCAGTCGTGTGGAAAGACCGCATCTGGGTTGGCACCCGTGGCGGCTTTTTTCACATGCTGTCAGACTCTGAGTAGTCGGTCTGGCGACTGGTTTCTTGTTGAAACCCTGTCTAGGCTCGACGGCCTCGTGGTCCGGGGAATTTGCTGAACTCAAGAAGTGCAGAGGTTGCAGCTCACACCGAATCAGCGGACCAAAAAGCGTATTACTCAGGGGTTGGGTTTGGGGTTGGGCGTGGTGCCGGGATCTCTGGGTAGAGGTCTAGAAGCTGTTCTTGGAGCGACGGCAGCGCTTCGATGAAGTCGTCTAGGCCAGTCTCAAAATCCTCGGCGACGGACACGCGCTTATAACTAAGCAAGTCGATTTCGAAAATTAAATCGTTCTGTAGATCCACCGATGCCACCAAGTGCAGGTCATCATTCGTGTAACAAACTTCGAAGCCAGTAGTGGCAGCGCTTGTTTCGCCAATGACCAGGAAGCATTCGATTGAAAATCCACTGATCGCTGTGGTCACCCGGGTCGCCCAAGCATCAGGGTCGCTGGCGGCGACCAGTGCCACCTCGCGGTAGCTGGCCAAGTCGTACAAGGCACTTGGGCTCCAGTCACGACGGATCATCTGCACCGCATATGACAGGACATGTGGCGACCCGTCGGCTCGTGGACTCGCAGCACAATATGGATTCAGTGGTACTCGGGAAACCGCTGCACACAACACGACCTCGTGGGGCTGCTGCAACGCAAGATGGTTTGGTGACTCGACGAGATAGGCGCCCGTCAGATCATCGACGACCTCGCGGTAGATGAAGGGTGAATCGATGTCGTCGCGCCCGATAGCGCTGGTGTCGACCAGCCACTCGGCGCTGTAGCGGCGCGGCGGGTTCTTGCGTGCGATCACGTTGGCTTGTTGATCAGCTCCATTGTCTGGAGTTGGGTCTGAACACGCGGCCGCAACCAGCGTCAAGAGCACAAGCGAGACCGCGATGAGGCGCAAAGAGGAAGACAGCTGCGCCATGGCGCCAGATTCTAGTGCCCTGCTCGCTGCATGTTCTCCGGCTCCCTAATGGCACGACTCCGCGTGGGTATTAGTAGGACTAGCTATGCAGCGTTATTTTCTGTCCCGGTCTTCGGCGAGAACCCGGGCCCTCTTTCTGAAACGTCGATGAACACGCTTGAGAGCCGGTCAAAGGTTAAGCCTGAACACTGACCATTGCGTGCCCACTAGCCGTCATCGCCCGCCAAGGGTGCAGTTATGCATAAGACTCACGTGGTGAGCAGTGAGGAAAGTAAACCGGAACAGCCGGAATCTGACGTCAACTCAGTCGCGAAATCAGCCGACCAGCCAAGTTCGGTCGGTGAGAACGACATTGCGTGGCCTGTACCTGTGGCCGCGATGTATCCATTGGCTACTGCGCTTAGCGGACTGATGGTGTGGGCGTTCGGCTTGGACTGGGTGTTGGTATCGCTCATTCCGTTCGTGATTTTTCTGTCCGCAATGACCGTGATCGACCTGCGGGAACTTCGCATTCCCGACAGGCTCACCAAGCCTGCTGCTATGGCTGTGGTGCCCCTTCTTGCTTTGGGATTGCTGAGTGATTGGAACGGCATCTCGCTCGTCCGGGCGTTGGTCGGTGCTTTGGCTATGGGCGCGTTTTATTTCATCCTGTTCTTCATCTACCCAGCTGGCATGGGCTTTGGGGATGTCAAGCTGGCTCCTATCATCGGTGCGCAACTGGGCTTTTTTGGGTGGATCCCCGAAGTTCGTGGCCTTATCGCTGCCTATCTCATCGTCGGCCCGGTAGCCATCTTGCTGCTGATTTTCGGTCGTGCCCACGCAAAGACTGGCTTTCCGTTTGGCCCCTTCATGGCTACAGGCGCCGTCGTTGCCCTTGTTCTCCATGCCCGCGGCTACTGAAGAACCAGCGAACTGGTGGCGGCGACGTGTTCGTTGCAACGAGCGGGCGAGGAACCTGTTGCTTGGTAGAGCTAGCCTCACGGAGTCGCTCTACGAGGAGAAAACGTGACGAAGGCCCCCGCACGAGTTGTTGTTACCGGCGCTGCCGGCCAGATCGGTTACCAGCTTTGCTTTCGCATTGCTAGCGGCCAGCTTCTTGGCCCAGACCAGCCCGTGATTTTGCAGATGCTCGAAATTACTCCCGCCCTCGAAGCGCTCAAGGGCGTGGCGATGGAACTCGACGATGGCGCATTTCCGCTGCTTGCCGGCATCGTGCAGACCGATGATCCGAATGTCGCCTTCGGCGATGCCAGTCATGCGCTGCTCGTAGGTTCCATGCCTCGTCGCGATGGTATGGAACGCGCCGATCTGCTTGAAGCCAACGGTGGGATATTTGGCCCACAAGGCAAGGCCATTAACGACAATGCCAGCAAAGCCATCAAGGTCTTGGTTGTCGGCAACCCGGCGAATACGAACTCGCTGATTGCCATGCACTCGGCGCCTGACATTGCGCAGAAGCAGTTCACCGCTATGACCCGTCTTGACCACAATCGAGCCAAGACCCAGGTTGCTCAGAAGACTGGCAACAGCGTGAACGACATCAAGAAGATGACGATCTGGGGGAACCACTCAGCGACCCAGTATCCGGACCTGTTTCATTGCGAAGTCAACGGCGAGATCGCTGCCACCAAGATCAATGATCAGGCATGGCTCGAAGACGATTTCATCCCGACTGTGCAGAAGCGCGGAGCTGCGATCATTAAGGCTCGTGGCCTGTCCAGTGCAGCATCGGCTGCCAGCGCAGCGATCGATCACATTCACGACTGGGAACTCGGCACGCCTGAAGGCGACTGGGTCTCAATGGCGATTCCATCCGACGGCAGCTACGGCGTGCCCGAGGGCATCATCTCGTCGTTTCCCGTCACTTGCTCGAATGGTGAGATCAGCATTGTGCAGGGCCTCGACATCGATGACTTCAGCCGCGGCCGCATCGACGCCACCGCTGCCGAGCTTGTTGCCGAACGCGACACCGTTGCCGGTCTAGGCCTGATTTAGCGGCTATCCCTGGAGCTTGGTGTTCTAGGGATAGGCCTTCCAACTACATCGAATGGCAGGCCGGTGTTTTCGCCGGCCTGCTGCCGTTTTGACGACGCCGATGAGGTCAGCCAGCCTCACCGCTCCTAACGGTGCCTGGAGCTTCACCCGATTGCAGCTAAGCGGTCGCCTAAAATGACGGTGCCTGGCACCGTCATCACATACGTCCCATAGCTCGCGCGGGTTCGTCTTTGCGGGGCTGTCTAAAGTGAGGGGATGAGCCTTCCCTCGACGTCGACCGTTTTTGCTGCCCAGTCGATGGTCTGCACCATTGATCAGATGGCCAGTTCAGCGGCACTCGATATCTTGAACAAGGGCGGTAATGCCGTCGACGCCGCTATTGCCGCCAACGCGGTCCTAGCGATCACGTCGCAGCACATGAATGGGCTTGGTGGCGACCTGTGGGCGCTGATCCATGAACCGGGGCAGCCGGTGCAGGCTTTGAACGCTTCTGGTCGGGCAGGAAGTGGAGCTGATCCTCAACGGCTTCGCGATGAGGGTCATACCGCGATGCCGTATCGAGGGTCTGTCGCTTCGTCGCCGGTTCCCGGTGTGGTCGATGGATGGCTTGCTCTACAAGAGCGGTATGGATCCATGGATATGGATGTTCTGCTCGCAGCAGCAATCTCATGTGCCGATGACGGATTTGCTTCGTCGGCCCAACTGGCGCGAGCGAGCGCCGTAGTCGCTGGCCTTGAGGGCAATTCGCAGCTGGCGAATCTGAATCCTGGCGACAAGGTTGTACGGCCTCGAGTTGCCCGCAACCTTCGAGCGCTTGTCGCGCAAGGCCGCGACGGGTGGTACGGCGGTGAGTTTGGCGAAGCGTTGATTGACACCGGCGCCGGTGAGTACAGCGAAGCTGACCTGACAGTGAACAACGCTGACTGGGTTCAGGCGCCATCGCTTGAGGCGTGGGGCCATACGTTGTGGACAGCGCCACCAAACTCGCAGGGGTATCTGTCGCTGGCCAGTGCCAGCATCGCGGCAGGCCTTGACCTTCCCGATGACCCCGATGACCCGCTGTTCGCTCATTTCTTGATCGAAGCCTCGCGTGCAGCAGCATTCGATCGGCCGGATGTGCTGCACGAACACGCCGAATCCGCGGCCTTGCTGAATCTCGACATGTTGGCAGCGCGCCGCAGCCGCATCGACCCGAATCAGGCTGTGTCCTGGGGCGACAGTTATGCCGACGGCGGGACCATGTACATGTGTGTGGTTGACCGCAACGGCATGGGCGTCTCGCTGATTCAGTCGAATGCAGCGGGCTTCGGTGCTCATGTGATGATTGGTGACACCGGTATCTTCCTGCACAACCGTGGCATCGGTTTCAACCTGACACCTGGCCATCCGGCTGAATACGGGCCTGGTCGCCGGCCGCCGCACACGCTGTCTCCAGCCCTCATTACTAACCCCGACGGCACGCTGCGATCGGTACTCGGCACGATGGGTGGCGATGCCCAGCCACAGATCGTGTTGCAGATGTTTGCTCGCATGCTGCATTTGGGCGAGAGCCCTGGTCAGGTTGTAAGCGCGGGTCGCTTCAATCTGGCGTCGCCTGATCCCAAGTCAGGTTTCGATACCTGGACGGCGGGCGGCCAGGTCCGAGTCAAGCTTGAGCCGCATCTTGCTCACTGGGAAGCTGGTCTGACCGAACGCGGCCATGTCGTCGACGTGGCACCAATGGGCGACCTGTCAGGGTTTGGCCATGCCCACATCATCGAGGTCCTTCCAAATGGAAGCCTGGCTGGCGCTGCAGATCCACGCGCTAAAGCATCGGCGGCTCTAGGCCGCTAGTTGGTCGAGTTACGTGCTGATGAGGGTGTTGACCCTCGATGAACGTTAGTCAAAGGTAGTTTTGGCCAGGACGGGGGCCAGCGTTGATGCGAGCCAGGTGAAGGCGTCGCGGCGCTCGATGAGTACAGCGATGTTGCCTTCGAACGTGATCTGTCCGAGTAGGAACGCCTGGTGTGCGTCGGTCGTTCCTTGCGCCACTGCCCGTGCGGTGTCCAGGCTCTGGCGAAACACCGCATCGGCTGCTGGGCTATCGCTGCTTGCTGTGGTGCTCTCTAACGAAACGATTGCGCAGGCGTCGCGCTGGATCGTGATCCGATAGTCGACGGCCTTGCTCACTCGTTGATCGACGACCACGCGCGCTTCAGGAGCAGTTGAGGATGCCGCCTGTACCGCTGCATTGGCTGCTTGGATCCACTCGTTGCTCAAGTAACGCACTATGGAGAAGGCTACGAATACCACGGCAAAAAGGCGAGATCTAACTAGAACTTACGGTTGGTCGTTGAAACTCGTTGTCGTTGCCTATCTCGACCGGGACGATGCTAGGTCTCACGTGCAGCACATGGAGCCAACCACAAATCATCAGTCTTGTTGCTTGTCTTGGGTTAGCACCGCGGGTGACAACATCACACTTGTATCGGTTGCTGAGTAACCTGCGGCGGTGATCGCGGCGGCACGAGATGAACGGGCTCATCAGCCGAGCAAGGATGTTGACTGGGTTGAATCCTGGCTTTTTGATGTCGTGCACCACGACGGTTCGTATGCCTTGTCGATTGAGTTTCTGCTCTGGCCTCAACGTCAACAAGTGGCGTTCCTCGTGTCGCTCGTGCGGCCAGACCAGGATTTGGTGTCTCTGGTCGAACTCGAAGCACCTGCACCGAAACCACCGAGTCTCGAGGTGCGAGCGACGGGACTCTGGACCGATATTGGCATTCAGACGCCCCTGGACCATATGACGGTCGATATCGAAGCTTTTGCCGTTGCCCTCGACGACCCGAACGAGGTCTTCCACGGGGCCTATGGGATCCGCACCGCGCTCGGTTGTGAACTCGAGTGGGAGACGGTGGGTGTGGTGTGGGCCGGGCCCTCGCCCAACTCATATGAAGTGCCATGCATCGTGCATGGCGAACTGCTTGTTGATGAGCAGACCATCGAAATCGATGGCTGGGGTTGGCGATCTCATCGGTGGGGTTCACCATCGCGGGGCGACCGTTCAACTACACGAGGCCGCACCGCTGATGGAGTGTGGTTTAACGATCCCCACGAAGAGCGTGCTGCGACGATGCAAGTCGTGGGGGCAGCCCCATCGCCTGCACCTGAACTCGGGGCCCGTATGGAGCAATTCTTCGCGATCGACGACAAGGGCGACATGGCCTGGATCCGCCGAATCGGTGATCGCCTATAACCCAACACCTTAGGTGGGGTTGGGTTCTTTGTGCGACCGATTCTGGTTGGTGTCGAATAGTCAGAAAGAACGCTAGACGGTATCGACGGGGCGGTGTCGCTTGGGCGTTACTTCGCGTGACGGTGCAGATCGAAGAGCGGTCATGATCCATTTGCGACTGTCTGCTGGGTCGATGACGTCGTCGAACTCGAAGTATGAGGCAGCCGATACGGCCTTGCCATGTTCGTACATCTTGTCGACCATCTTGTCATACAAGACTTCGCGCTCGGCTAGGTCCTTGACTGCTTCGAGCTCTTTTCGATACCCGAGAGCCACAGCGCCTTCCAAGCCCATACCGCCGACTTCTCCTGTCGGCCATGCCACGGTGAACAGCGGCTGCTTGAAGCCGCCACCGGTCATACCTTGTGCTCCCAGTCCATAACCCTTGCGGGTGATGATCGTCATAAAGGGAACACTCAGGCTGGCGCCAACGACGAACAGACGCCCGGCACGACGGACCATGCCTTCTTGCTCGCTTTCGGGCCCAACCATGAAGCCGGGTGTGTCGCACAGAAAGACGATGGGCAAGCCATGGGCTTCGCACAATTGCATGAACCGTGCCGACTTGTCCGCAGCGGTGGCGTCGATGGCTCCACCGAGATGATGAGGGTTGTTGGCGATCACGCCGACAGGACGGCCGTCCATGCGGGCCAGACAAGTGATCATGCCGTCGCCCCATTTAGGCCGAAGCTCGAGCACTGAGTCGATGTCGAACAATCCATCGATCACGTCGCGCATGTCGTAGATCTGCTTGCGGTTCTCGGGCACCACATGGCGCAATGCATCCTGGTCGGGGATCTGCCATTCAGGCAACCGGCCTTGGAAGTAGCTCAGGTATTTTTTAGCGACGGCCACACCTTCGGCTTCATCGGCGACACGAATGTCGACCACACCGTTGGCTTCTTGTACGTCAATTGGCCCGATTTCGGTGGGGTGATAGGTCCCTAGGCCGCCACCTTCGATCATGGCCGGGCCAGCCATGCCGATGTGGGAGTCGTCGGTCGCGATGATGACGTCGCAGCACGCCAAGATGGCGGCATTGCCCGCAAAGCAATAGCCCGAGTTGATGCCAATCATCGGCACGAGGCCAGACAACTTACCCCAGTAGGCAAACGCCAAGCAGTCGAGCCCGGCGAAGCCCACACCATCTGTGTCACCCGGACGTCCGCCGCCGCCTTCAGTGAAGAAGACGACCGGTAACTGTTGGCGCTCGGCCAACTCGAACATGCGGTCCTTCTTACGGTGGTTCTGACCGCCTTGGGTCCCTGCCAGCACCATGTAGTCGTATGAGATAACGACGGTCTGAGCTACCTCTTCATCGAAGATCTCACCGTTGACGGTGGCGATTCCGCTGACCATCCCATCAGCCGGGGTGTTATCGATGAGGTCTTGCAGTTCACGGCGTCGACGCTGCGGCGCAATCACCAACGGTCCGTATTCGATCAAGCTGCCTTCGTCGATGAGATCGGCAATGTTCTCTCGGGCGGTGCGCTGATTACGTGCACGTCGTTTCGCAACTCGTTCAGGCCGTGCCTCGTCGTATCCCTTGGCGTGGCGTTCGTGAACCTCGGCCAGGTCGGAGCGTTCTTTGGTTGAGCTGGCTGGACCTTCGGTTACCGCAACTGGGGCGCTGATCTCTTGGGGAGTTAGCTCGAGTATCTTCTCGCCCTTGGTGACCGTGCTCCCTTCTTCGACTCGAATCAGGCTGATTACGCCTGACTCCGGTGCCTTGATTGGGTGTTCCATTTTCATCGACTCGATGATGATGAGTTCTTGCCCTTCGCGGACCTCATCTCCAACGGCGACCTTTAATTGCCAGATCGTGCCTTGCAGCGGAGAGGTGATGGACAGTGCAGATGCCATGCCACATCATCGCGGCCCGTGTACAGCGCGAAGTAATGGGAAGACGAGCAATCTCATGTCTCAGTCTTGTTCGTCCCTAGGTGATGAACTAGCGGGCCTGGTAATTGCTCTGATCATGATCTGTAATCTCGACGCGATAGCGAGCGCCACCTCACTTACGGGCATAAAGAATGACCTTGAACGTTTGGGATCCACCTTGATCGAGATGGACACCATTTCAGCGGAGAAGGCCCGACGGTGTCGTCCTTGTTGGCGGTTTAGCCAGCTGGTTAGGTTTCATCGGGGGTAAACCTGTGCAGAGCGAGAACGACCGTAAAGGCAACGAGGCCGAGGAGTAGTGGCAGCCAGGCGTCAGCAAAGCCGGCAGGAAGATCGACTGCCGTACCATTAATCTGTTTGGCGGCAGAGTCATCAATTGTTCCAACGCCGTTGGGCCATGGCCATAACACCCGTAGTGACCCACCCATCAAACCGATGAGCGCTGCCAATAATGTGTCTCGATGGTGTTCGAGAATCCATGACAACAATGTGCTGAACGCAGCGAGACCTGCAAGAGCACCCAGGGCAAAAACCGCCAGGTTTGTGAGCTCTTGATCGTGCACGGTGCCTACGAATGCGGTGTACATGCCAAGCATCAGCATCAGGAATGATCCGCTGATGCCGGGAAGGATCATCGCGCAGATGGCGATGGCACCGGTGAAGAAGAAGAGAACCAGGCCAGGGTCAGTCACCGAAATGGACTGCAGGCCCAGAATAAAGAACGACACAACTGCGATGGACACCAGCACGATAATGCGTGTGCTGTCCCGGTTGTTCAACATCTGCCAGGCGATCAGAATTGACGCTAACACCAGACCAAAAAACAACCCGGCCATGGCCTCAGGCTCGTTGGTGAGTAGTCGGTCGATGACTGAAGCCAGAACCACGAACGCAGCGGCGATACCGGCTAGTAGAGGGCCAATGAAGGCCCATTCGATCGCTTTGAGTTGTGCAATAAAGCCGCCGAGGTCGCCTCGTGCCAACCGCCCTAACGACCGAGCACCTGTGCGGATTGACGCCAGTAGGCGTTCATAGATGCCGAGGAGTAACGCAATCGTGCCGCCGCTGATGCCAGGCACGATGTCGGCTGCGCCCATGATAAAACCCCGGGCAGCATTGCTGATGAGATCTCTCGGGTTCACAGGTCGTCCCTGTTCGCCGATGCCGATGCCGATGCCGACGCTGCAGTGGCTGATGCTGGGATTCGTTTTGGAGGTGTGGCGAACACAAAGAAGATGAAGCCGGCGATGGTGCCTAGAGACAAGATCGTGAATCCGAGTTGGAAGTCGCCGGTGCGGTCAGCCAAGTACCCGGCAAGGACAGGGCCAGTGACCGCAAAGCAGGTGATGATCAGCGATGAGAGCCCCATGATTGGGCCGAAGGAACTTGACCCGAAGTAGTCAGCTCGAAGTGCTGCCATCTGCGGGCCTCGCAGGCCCCAGGCGAGACCGTGCAATACAACGAACACGCCGATCGTGATCCAAGTGTCGAAGTAGACCATGGCTAACAATCCTGAACCATGCATCAGCATTGCCACGCCTGCGATCAAGCGTTTGTTGAACCGGTCGCCTAAGTAGCCGCCGGTAAAGGTGCCGATGAACTGAAAGAGTGGCACGAAGCCGGCAATGAGGGCAGCGCGACCTGCGCTGAAGCCGCGATCTTCGGTGAGATAGAGAGGCAGGAGCGTGAGCACGCTGCTGACAACCAGCAATGCGGCACCATGGCCGAGGGCGATCATCCAGAACGAATGAGTGCGCACGGCTTCGCTCGTTGTGAAGTGGGCGTCTTGGACTCCTTCGGCTCGTGGTGTTTCTGACACCTTGCTGGGGCTGATGCCGTCGACCGGTTCACCGGTTTCTTCGCGGCGTACACCCATTGTTTCGGCGAGTCGCCAGACGAAGATTCCGAGGATGGTTCCAGCGATTCCCACGGTCCATCGCCAGCCGATTAGTCGAAAGCCCCACACCATGAACGGTGCGCAGACGCCACCAATGGCGAATCCCATCGAACTGAAAGACAACGCTCGGGCGCGCTTTCGCTCGAACCAGCCAACGACTGTGGCGGTGATCGTCAAGAATCCTGCAAGCGTGGCGCCAATGGTGATCACGACAATCGCAGTGATAAAGCCGGCCTTGTTCTGCACCTGCGACAGGATCAGGAAACCGATGGTCTGGGCGACGGCGCCCACCTTCATGATGTGCCCGATGTTGTAACGCTTGAGTGCAATACCTAAAGGAACACCAAGGATTGCTGCCTCGGCGCTGCGCAGCGATGCACCAAATGCCAAGAATGTCTTGGACCAGCCGAACTGGTTTTCAAGAACAACAGCGATGTTTCCGTAGCCCTGGGACCACACCAGGCTTTGCAAGGCCCAGATGATCGAACCAGCCAGCGAGACCCGCCATCCGTGAAACTCGCGCATGTTATTGCGCGCCCGCCACACGGGATTCATCTGTTGCATTGATTGCCACCCTATGCGTCGGGGTGAGCCTCAGGTCTCATCGTTTCTGTGACATGCGCCCGTTCGAGTTGGGAGACTCTGGTACCGCATTCCGTCGAGATTGGAAACGGTAGTGGTGAGATTTGCCGATATCCCAATAACTGGGATTGGTTAGGCGGTTCTTCACCACGTATCAAGGACGAGATGTGCGGTGCCGATTTGAGCCCGAATTTTCTGTTTGGTTGCATCACCTCTGATGATGAGAGCTTCCCAACCAGCCCGTATCCGACAATTCAAACGAGAGGTCATGGCCGAGGTGCCACAAGGTAAGGACATTCTTACCGACATTGTCAGAACTCTTACCGTCGCCATGCAAACGCTTCAATAAGTATCGACAAGATGGTTTCTGTACCAATCGAACACCGGCCACTCGCCGGAGGAACGGATAGCAGAAATGAAGATGCAAGGAATGAAGATGCAAGGAATCAAGAAGGCAATTGCAGCAGGCCTGATCGGGCTCACTGCACTGGGTGTAACCGCTGTTGTCCCAAATAATGCTGAGGCGCAAGAAGCACCAACCGAGCAAGTACAAGATGCTCGACGAGCAGAGCGCCAAGAAAACCGAGCAGCCCGCCACGCCGAGCGAATTGCTGTACTGACCGACGCACTAGGTGTTGGCGAAGACGTGCTGCAGACAGCCCGTGAGGCTGGTCAGAACATCGCTGATGTCGCTGCGGACCAGGGTGTTGCTGTCCAAACCGTCGTTGATGCCATCGTCGAGTCCAAGACTGCCCTCATCCAGGAACATGTTGTTACTGGTGATCTGACTCAGGAAGAAGCCAACGAGCGTATTGCTGGTCTCAGAGAGCGTGTAACTGAACGGGTCAATGCGACTCCCGGCGAGCGTCGCGGCGAGGGTCGTGGCGATCGTGGCCCTCGCGGCGATCGCGGCCCTCGGGGCGGCGGCGAAGCACCAACTGCATAGTTGCCCGTACGTAGCAGGCTTTGACTGGCACCAGGCGCTAACTGTTGAATCCCCTCCCGGCTTGGGCTGGCGACTAGTTGGAGGCCGCTTCTATATGTGCCAGCAATGCCCCGACATCGCCTGTGCGATGTCGGGGCACTGCCACTTTTCGGAAGGGCCCAACCCATGAAGATATCTCGACGTCATGATTGGCTGCCGTTGCTTCCTCGGCTTGGATTTATTGTCGCTCTTGCACTTGCCATTATTGGCTGTGGGTCCAGTTCCCATGCGCCGGGAGTGATGTTTGAAGGTCGATGGAGCGACGGTATTGCGCTCGTAGCCCAAATCTCCGGAGCGACAGCACCATTTGATCCCATCTCTAATGGAGGCACAAACGCCGTGTCGTCGGTTCACTTGAACTCACGAGCCGCACAGCTGTTAGCTGCGACATGGTCACATTCGGTCTCGGTAACACCGGTGTAAGTGACTACCTGTCGATGGCAGGCATATGTATGACTGCCTGACGGGGATAGAGCGGGGCCTGAAGCGATCTCGAAGCCATGGCGCTTCGCAACCCATAACAAGAATTGACTTGTACGTTCGCCCAGGTCCCAGTGTTGGTGGCGTAGCAGACGTTCAGGAGGCGCCGACGGAGCTGTTGCACATCTAACTAAAAACGAGGACGAGCCCGCCACCCCGAAGGGCAGCGGGCTCGTGATCGAAAGGGTTGTGTCTCGGCTAGCCTTTTTGGCCAGCGAGCTTGCGGTTCTTGTTCTTGGACTTGATGTAGTCACGATTGGTCCAAGCGATGAGATCGAGTGGGATCTCTTTGGGGCATGCATCGTGGCATTCGCCATGGTTGGTGCAGCTGCCGAAGAACATTTCCATGGTCTCGACCATGGCCTCGGTCCGCTTCCAACGTTCGGCTTGACCCTGGGGTAGCAGGTTCATGTGCTGAATCTTGGCGCTGGTGAACAACTGGGCGGCACTGTTTGGACAGGCGGCGACGCAGGCGCCACAACCAATGCATGCAGCGGCGTCGAAGGCCTGATCAGATGCTTCCTTAGGAACCGGAATCAGGTTGGCATCGGGTGCAGCACCGGTGTTGACCGAGATGAAACCGCCGGCCATGACGATGGCGTCAAGTGCCGAACGATTGACTGCAAGGTCCTTGAGAATCGGGAACGAGGCCGCGCGGAACGGCTCGATCACGATGGTGTCACCGTCGGAGTATTTGCGCATGTGCAGCTGACATGTGGCCGTGCCCTTCTCAGGGCCGTGCGCCTTGCCATCGATCATAAGGTCACAGGTGCCGCAGATACCTTCGCGACAGTCACTCTCGAATGCGATCGGCTCGTTGCCGTCTTCGTTCAAATTCTCGTTGACGACATCGAGCATCTCGAGGAACGACATGTCGGTGCCGATGTTTGGCGCGTCGTAGGTCTCGAATCGGCCGCGTTCATCGGGGCCGTCTTGGCGCCAGACCTTAAGCGTGATGTTAAGTGTTTCTTCCATGATGGTCTCCGGCGCTACTTGTAGGAACGCTTGCTGGGTTTGACGTAGTTAAATTCGAGTTCTTCTTTGTGCCGGTTCTGGACGTTGTCTTCGCCGGTCCACTCCCAGGCGGCAACGTGCTGGAAGTTCTCATCGTCGCGGTCGGCTTCACCCTCGGCATCTTGATGCTCGACTCGGAAGTGCCCGCCGCAGCTTTCCTCTCGGGCTAGTGCATCGCGAGCCTTGAGCTCAGCTAGTTCGAAGAAGTCGGCCACACGACCAGCCTTTTCGAGCGACTGGTTGAGCGACTCACCGCTGCCGAGAACGCGGACGTTCTTGTAGTACTCGGCCTTGAGTGCCGGGATTTCACTGATGGCCTTTTCAAGGCCGTTCTCGTCGCGCTCCATTCCGATGTAGTTCCACACGAGCTTGCCGAGCTCACGGTGGTAATAGTCGACCGACTTGGTGCCGTTGGTTGCGAGCCAGCGGTTAGTCCGATCTTGTACTTCGGCTTCGACCGCACCGAAGGCTGCGTCATTGCTGTTCATTGGGGCATCGCCCAACTGGTCAGCGAGATAGTTGCCGATTGTGTAGGGCAGAACGAAGTAACCGTCGGCGAGACCCTGCATAAGGGCCGAAGCGCCCAAGCGGTTAGCGCCGTGATCAGAGAAGTTTGCTTCGCCGACACAGAACAGACCAGGAACGTTTGACTGTAGTTCGTAGTCGACCCACAGTCCGCCCATTGTGTAGTGGGTCGCTGGGTAGATGCGCATTGGCTGCTTATACGGGTCTTCACCCGTGATGCGCTCGTACATGTCGAACAGATTGCCGTACTTTTCCCTGATGGAATCTTCACCTAGGCGGCCGATTGCGTCGGCGAAGTCTAGGTAAACGCCGTTCTTCATCGGGCCAACACCCTTGCCTTGGTCGACCACAGTTTTGGCGTTACGAGATGCAACGTCACGAGGGACCAGGTTGCCAAAGGCGGGGTACTTACGCTCGAGGTAGTAGTCGCGGTCAGACTCGGGAACGTCGGCTGCGGATCGGGATTCTTCGAATGCGTCGGGAACCCAGATGCGGCCGTCGTTACGCAGTGACTCGGACATGAGTGTGAGCTTGGACTGGAATTCGTCGCTTGACGGGATACACGTTGGGTGGATCTGCGTGTAACACGGGTTGGCGAACAAGGCGCCACGGCGGTGGGCGCGCCACGCAGCGGTGACGTTACACATCATGGCGTTTGTCGACAGGTAGTACACGTTGCCGTAGCCACCGGTTGCCAACACGACGGCGTGAGCGGAGTGCGAGGTGACTTCGCCAGTGACTAGGTCGCGGACCACGATGCCACGAGCAGCGCCGTCATGTACGACTAGGTCGAGCATTTCGGTGCGGGTGTGCAGTTCAACAGTGCCTGCCCCGACTTGGCGCATCAGTGCCGAGTAGGCACCGAGGAGCAACTGCTGGCCGGTCTGGCCACGGGCGTAGAACGTGCGTGATACCTGAGCGCCACCGAACGAACGGTTGTCGAGCAAGCCGCCATAGTCACGGGCGAAGGGAACACCTTGAGCGGTGGCCTGATCGATGATGTCGACGCTGACCTCGGCTAGGCGGTGCACGTTGGCTTCGCGGCTGCGGAAGTCGCCACCCTTGACGGTGTCGTAGAACAGGCGGTGCACTGAGTCACCGTCGTTCTGGTAGTTCTTGGCGCCGTTAATGCCACCCTGGGCGGCAATGCTGTGCGCACGACGAGGTGAGTCGTTGTACGTGAAGACTTTGACGTTGTAGCCAAGCTCGGCCATGGTGGCGGCGGCGCTTGAACCGGCCAACCCGGTACCGACGACGATGACGTCGAACTTGCGCTTGTTTGCTGGGTTTACCAGCTTCATGTCGAACTTATGGTTCGTCCATGCTTCAGCGATGTTGTCGGTAGCGCCTTGCGGCAGGTTGCTGTTGAGTTCTCCGACCTTCAAGCTCATTCTGCGGCCTCCTTGAATTCTGTGGCGATCAGTTCGTGTACGTCTAGTGGCTCATCAGCTTCGAGCGCACCGGTCATAACCATGATGGGGAAAGAAAGGTTGCCAACAAGAACCAAACCGGCAATTCCTGCAGCAAGCGGTTTGATGAGCGGATTGAATTTAGGGCTGCTCAGGCCGATGCTTATAAAGGCAGAACGGATGCCATGGAACAGATGCACAGCCACTGCGGTGGTTGCGATCATGTACCAAATGGCGATCACGACGTTCGACATTGAGTTATCAACGTTCCAGAGTGGATCGCCGTGGTTGAACCCGTCACCACGCCAGCCCATGAAGCCACCTGTAAAGCCCCAGGTAAGGTCGGCCAAGTGCCAAACCACGAACAGGGCGATGATGATGCCGGTGATCCGAGTCGTGCGACTAGCGAAGTTAGCGGCGGCGAAGTCGCGTGGAGCCTGGTAGCGAGAGTTGGCCGCTCGGTTCATAGCGCTGAGTGTGATCGCCGAATGAATGTGCAGGCCGAACATGGATATAAGCCCTAGGCGCAATACCCACAGAACAGCGGTTTCAGGCACGAGGCCTGCGCCGATCGTGCGCAAACTATGTGCGTACTCTGCAACCTCGAGTTGACCCTCGTAGAGGTGCAGGTTGCCGATCATGTGGGCAACGACAAATCCGACAAGGCCAAGGCCAGTCAGACCCATAACCCATTTCTTACCGATAGCAGTCTGATAGAGATTTAACGGCCATGGCGGCGTGAACCGGGCCGGCTTCTTCAGAGGTTTCGGCGTGCGCAATTTGTCTTGCGGACGCTGGATAACGGTCATGGTTCAACCTTGTCCTTGATGTGGTGCTGTACCCGGAATGGTTGTAACCACCGGGATAGCTGTGCAGTAATCCTTCACGGTATCGGCCATGGGGAGTTGTTAGGAAACTCAACACCAAAGGCTCGTGGTGTTGCACACTGTGCGAGGCGGGAAGAACAGAACTTGTGGCCGGCTGGTTTCGCCGTCTTCTCGGTAACTGGCTAGCTAGATGACCATAAAGAGTGCGAACATATGCACCAATGACTGGGTTAAAGGGTGACATGTCGATCACGATGTATGGCACTGATTCATGCAGTGACTGCATGCGGGCCAGGGCCTGGTTTAAAGAACGCGGACTTGACTATCACTATGTGAATTTGGTCGATTACCCCGCCGAAACTGAACGAGTACCTGGACGCGACAACGGAGTTGAGGAAATCCCCGCCGTCGTCTTTCCCGACGGCAGTCAGCTCGTTCAACCCTCAAACGACGAACTCTCTGCCCATGTCGCGCTGCTCGCCGACGCAGGTATTCATCTGAACGGTGCAGCGGTGCGAGCAGGTGCTGAGCGACCTGTGGTGGTCGAGAACGCGGACCTCGGCCGATTCGAGTTGCTACATGATGGCGGTGTAGTCAGTTTTGCTACCTATACCTCTAACGATCAATCGATTACCGTCCCCCACGTTGAGACCGCTCCAGAACACGGCGGTAACGGTCATGCCGCTCAGCTGATGGAAGGCTTGCTTAGGATTATTCGTGACGACGGCCGCACGATCACACCTCGATGCTCTTTTGCTGCGGCCCATATTCGGGACAACCAACAACACCACGACCTGGTTACGAGCGAGCAGGCAATTGAGAGCGAGCAGGCAATTGAATAGTGCTGCTAGGTGTGGCATGTGGTTTTCAGCACGCTGCATACCTTGCATGGTCGGTGCTACCGGACAGCTAGATCGCGTTGCACGCCGCCTCGCGCCCCATCGCTTGCAGCATGAGGCATTGATATGCGGTTGCTTCTGAGCGCATGCGTCGAGGCCGGTTGTTGACCAGCTTTAGAATTTCGCTAAGCCAGTTGCCCATACCGTTCCTCTTGCTGATTCGTCGGTGAAGCGGCTGGCTTCGCTAACAATGCGATAGGGCCCGAAGTGAGCCAACAGTTGATCGTTGAGGTGCACGTCAAATTTGCCGCAGTGTTAGACGGTGGTGAACCGAACTCGGGCAAGATTTGAAAGTAGTAGCCGGCGGCTGGCGCTGGGCCCGTCATTGAGATCAAGTGGGCGGTGATTCGTTACCAGGCCACGGACAACATCGACACGACTTTGAAGCGGGACAAGTGTTTGAACAGGCCAGACGCGGAGTAAATCATGGATGTCAGGTTCACTAGCGCCCTTCCGACTGTCACCGGGCATGGTCACCGGGCATGGTCACCGGGCATGGTCACCGGGCATGGTCACC
>Ga0209091_10000124_pt1 | contig 73736 bp, 76 predicted proteins | sample ArcticOcean_MG_C_6_FD_187438 | JGI IMG/M metagenome (GOLD analysis project Ga0209091, IMG submission 187438) | Marine microbial communities from western Arctic Ocean - ArcticOcean_MG_CB8_128 (SPAdes) (version 2) | ecosystem: Environmental > Aquatic > Marine > Oceanic | place: Arctic Ocean...
TTACAAGACACCCCTACAATCTCCTCCCATAAACCCAATAGGTAAACGGGCAAACAACATGTACAAGACTATCCTGGCTTTCTTACTCATCGCACTGACCACAGGTTGTTCTACTTATAGCGGCACAAAATCTACTGCTGAAATGGAATTCTGCTGGGAATGGGGCATGAACTTCCAATGGATTGAAGAGTTTGACGCGGGTTGTGTTGATCCGACTGCCCAATCTACAGCAACGCGAATTTCTAAAATAAAGTGGTTAGAAAAGAACCTGGGCACATTGGATGGACAGACTTCACATAAAAGCACAAGAAGCATATAAGACCCGCAAAGTGACGAACGATTCGCATCAAAATTTAGTCGAAGTTCGCAGGTCATCTGGCCATAAAGAGTGGGTGACCATAGAAAAACTCGACGCGTTGAATAAACAGCGTGCCCTTAAGCGGGGAAAATTAAAAAGGCCGATCGAGCAATCAACGTCCAAAAAAAAACCAAATGGCCAGCGATTTCGCTTTGGCTCAATGCGCTCTTGCTGATCTCTTTATTCATGATTCTGCTTTTTTCGCCAATCGATTTAAGCTTCTGAGTCAGGCGCAATATTTGCGTTGTACGATTGAACGATTGAACGATTGAACGATTGAACGATTGAACGAAATATTCAGCTAAGGTGATTTTGGTGATGTCTACACCGCGCCTGAGTTACAGTGCCTCGGGCACCGCTGGCACTAAACCAAAAACACGCGTATCTTCTAGGTATCGACAATCAGGGGAAAACGACATGCACCAAGCACCCACTGTACTGCTTGTTCTAGCCACACTATTCATCGCCGCTTGCTCAGAAGCGCCAGAGCTTGCAGAGACGGCCAAAGAAGCCCAAGCGACATCTGCTATCGGGCAGATTGATGATGCTCGCATCAACAATGCTGACTCCGAACCAGGAAATTGGTTGGCTCATGGGCGCACCTATGAAGAACAACGCTTTTCTCCCCTTACGCAGATTAACAAAGAAACCGTAAAAGACCTTGGCCTGGCCTGGTACAAGGATATGGACACAAACCGAGCACTCGAATCAACGCCGATCGTGGTCGACGGCATTATGTTTTTCACCAGCACCTGGAGCCGGGTGTATGCCATCGACGCCGTCACGGGGGAAGAAAAGTGGTCCTACGATCCCCAAGTGCCTCGCGAGTGGGGTCGTCGCGGATGCTGTGATGTCGTCAATCGCGGCGTTGCTGTGTACAAAGGAAAGGTCTACTTCGGCAGTTTCGACGGGCGTCTAATTTCGCTGGACGCAACCACCGGTGAAAAAGTCTGGGAAGTGGACACTATTACCGACCGGGACCGTTATTACACCATCACCGGGGCCCCGCGCGTAGCCAACGGCAAAGTATTTATTGGTAACGGCGGCGCTGAATTTGGCGTTCGGGGGTATGTCACCGCCTATGATGCAAACACCGGTGAGGAAGTGTGGCGCTTTTTTACTGTCCCGGGGGATCCGTCTAAACCCTTTGAAGGCGAGGCGCAGAAACTCGCAGCGGCAACCTGGAAAGGTACGAATTACTGGGAATACGGTGGCGGTGGTACCGTTTGGAACTCGATTGTTTACGATCCAGACCTGAACTCACTATATCTTGGCGTCGGAAACGGCTCGCCCTGGACTCGAGAGATCCGCTCGCCTGGGGGCGGTGATAATTTGTTTCTTTCGTCGGTTGTTGCGCTTGATGCTGATACCGGGGACTACAAATGGCACTACCAAACCACACCGGGCGACAACTGGGATTACACGGCTGTTCAAGATATCGCCCTAGCCGATATGGAGATAGATGGGGTCGAGAGAAAAGTCTTGCTGCAGGCGCCCAAGAATGGTTTCTTCTATGTGCTTGACCGCAACGATGGCACCTTGCTTAAAGCGAACCCCTTTGCCGCAGTGACGTGGGCGTCGCATATAGATATGGACACCGGGCGACCTGTGGAAGTTGAGGCTAATGCCTACGATAAGGAAGCGCAGTGGGTGCTGCCTGGTCCGTTGGGTGCGCACAATTGGCAAGCCATGTCGATCGACGTGAAAGCCGGTATTGCCTATTTGCCGGTTCAGGAAAACGCCCTCATCTACGCCATGTCGGATGAATACCATAAGACGGGGCTCTACAAACGGCACCCTGGCCGCTTTAATCTTGGCCTTGAATTTGGGCGCATTGCCCAACTCTTTGTGGACAACATCGGTGAGCAACCAAAGGTCCGGGGATATCTTAAAGCGTTTAATTTTTTGACCGGTGAAGAGAAATGGGCTGTTGAATTCCCCCATTACTGGAATGGCGGGGTACTCGCGACAGAAGGGGAATTAGTCTTTCAGGGTAACGTGCTTGGCATGTTCGCGGCCTATGATACAGAAACGGGGGAAGTGCTCTGGGACTTCAATACTTACGTTTCCATGCTCGCGCCGCCCATCACTTACCAAATTGATGGCATACAGTATGTGTCTATCCTGACTGGTACGGGCGGGGGGGATCTCTTTTCAGGCGCGCCCATTGACCCAGCGGCAAACCCAGCGTCGCTTACCTACAGCAATACTGGCCGATTGCTGGTGTTCAAACTGGGGGGTTCTGAAAGTCTGCCATCCCCCACCTTGCGTGATATGACCATTCCTGAGCAACAATTAGCAGCTGTCAGTGATGAAGAATTGGCAAAAGGTGAAGTGCTTTATCATGACTTTTGTGCGCCCTGCCATGGTTTGATCGTGCGCTCGGGTGGGGTTATCGCCGACCTGCGAATGATGGGCGCAGAGTCACATACCAATTTTGATGCCATTGTGCTTGGCGGGCTGCTGTCTGGTGCTGGTATGGCGTCTTTTGCAGATTCCTTAACATCGGATGATACGGCACTGATTCACGACTATGTAAAAGCAAGGGCTCACGAAGACCGTGGTTTAGCGATGGGTGAACCCGACGCCGGCCGGTTGACGTGGCTTAAGTAAGCAGGGCTAGCCCGGTACAGGCTTAGCAGGCAGGTGACGGGGTGGTGCGCGGTTGAAGCGAATATTCACTTCCTCGTCTGAAGCGCCGGTGACTGAGTTCTCACCGGCGTATCCCGAAACCGCATCACCCTCTTCACTGGGGGTCATTAGATTTCGCGACAGCGTCCCGTTAAGCTCTTGCCCTTCCTCGATTGCAGAGGCTGCCGCTTCTGCCGTTTCCGCCGCTGCCTCAGACCACTCGACCCGATGCGCGCGTGGCGGCCCAACCGGCAGATCTGCCTCGTCGAGCGCTCGCACCCAGTAGTATATGTAGCCTGGGTTTCTGTCTTCTTTCTTTCGTTCCTCAATAGAAACCCACAATAGACGGAATTGCTCAGGCAGCGGCTGCGTTGATGCCCAACCGGACATCGCCTGAAAGCCAAACCAGGTAACCATATAAAAGCAAGTCGTGACAACAATTGCTGCGACCTTCACTCGGGGCGCATGACTGGTTTTCAGGTTAAGGTTCAATAACAGCGCGGCCACAACGACATAGGCAACAGACAACAGCACCACAGCGCTGGCCATCAGGATTTATCCAGAACCAAGGTCAGAAGTCGCTTCTGGAGTTCATTCGTACCTACAACTTCACCGGCACTATCGAGCCGAAATCGCACTGCGGTTTGCTCATCCCCTGTCCCCTTGAGAAGTCGTGTACCGTAGTAAACCAATGATACTTCAGGGTTCAGTTTTTCGACTTTAACGGTGACGGGTAAACTTTCACCATAGTTAGATTGGTAGTGCAGCAGGTTCACCACATACTCTCCACTCTGCAGCGCCCGCACCGTAACAGTTTCCTGGTTAATCGGGTTCAATACCTCTTTCCCGTCGAGGGTGACGCGATCGGCTACTAGCCCGCGATCGTCCCTGTCCAGGTGCATCAGTTCACCATCACGATTGTGGTACCAGACAACTTCACCATGCGGGCCTTCCACTAACGCGTCAACGTCGTCCGGATGACCATCAGCCCAGCGCACGGTAATGAGCATCTCCGCCTTCGAATCGATCTTGCCCGCATCTTCAGGATCATTGATCAGCATAAACGCGATGATGAACATCATGGCGAATCCAAGCAGCGCATTAAACAGAAGGTCAGTGAAGGCGTCACTTGATGTGCTGCCACTTAAAGCTCTATGTCTCATCGACACCTAATCCAACACGGGTTTCAACATAAGTCGACACGCGATTGGCAAGATCGACGGCTGCTGAATCCAGCACATGATATTGGAATCGAAGTAATGTGCTGGAGACAAGACCGGCGAGCGTGGTGTAAAGGGCGACAGCCATGCCACCACTCATGCTGGCCAGCAGGCGCTGCATCACCGCTCCGTCAAAATCCTTGATGTCCGCCACCGGCAGGAGCATGAAGATGAAACCGATAATCGTTCCAAGCAGACCCAATCTGAGCAGCACATCGGTGGCAAAATGCCCAAAGGCGTGTCTGTTCATGAGCTGGTCATAATACAGGCTGAGGAGCCGTTCTCTGCGAGCCCCACCAAGACTAGATTCCAATCTCTCAATCAAATCCGAGGTAAGACTGGCGGTGCCAGACGAAACCGAACCGCCATCCAGCGTTGCGGCATCATTAATGTCCCGAGAGAGTAACCAACCCACCCAAACCCAATGCATGGTTAATGCTATGTACATCGTAAGAATTACAGATGAAAGGTAACTTCGATCGGCGCTGACAAAAAGGTCAACAAAACCATATTGAAAGGCCAGGAAAACACCGAAAGAGATTACGCCCAACAAAACCAGCATGCGCAGAAGCAATAAATGTCGATACACAGGGAATCACAGCTATTGGAATACCCGTAAGCATAACAGAACTTCTATGAGTCAATAATGAGGGGTTGACGATACCTGTGGATACTGACAAATAGACTCGTCAGAATTGACGGAATTGACCGATCAAAACATACAAACGCCATCGATTTCCTCTGGATTTCATTGCTTACGCTGCCTGGCTCTACTATCGATTCAATCTCAGTCACCGTGATATTGAAGATCTTCTAGCCGAGCAAGGTATGACTGCCAGTCACGAATCAATTCGGCGCTATAGGCATCAGAAGATTGAAACGAAAACACCGAGTTTGTTTTCGCTACTTGCTTCCCACGCGGGCTAGATCATCGGCAAGGTAATACCCCGCTCGCCAGTAGTGGAACGCCGCCCACAGGTTCACAAACCCCCAGGCAAAAAGGCTATAGCGCAGCGCATCACTATTAAAAGTGCCAACAAGCATGTCAGAAAGAAATCCAACAGCCGGTGGGCCAAATACAAAACCGATAAAGTTCAGAACAAACAACAACACTGCGGCGGCGACAGCTCGCATGCGCACCGGGGCAAGCCCCTGGACTTGAGCGAACGTCGTGCCCTGGTAGAAGTTGCCAAGCATAATAGGAAAGCTGAGCAACAACAGCGAAAGCCACCAGACATCAACCATGAATGCTGCAGCACTAAAGGGAACGGCCACGAGTAAGGCAAGAGTCACAACCCATAAATACCAACGCGTATCTTTGGCACCAAAGCGGTCTGAAAGCCATCCGCCAGCAACAATACCGATCCCACCGGGAATTCCAAGTACCAACCCGAGCCAGAAACCTGCTTCGGTGAGGCTCATATTGTAGCTGCGAACGAAAAAAGTGGGCGCCCAGGTAACAAGACCGTAGCCAACGAAAGCAGTTAAACCTCCGCCCGTTGCCAAGTGTAAAAACGAACGACGGGTAGCCAGGTACCGGGCCACTTCCAAAATAGTAGGGTTTTTCTCCGCTGAGTTAATCTGCACGCCATCGGCATGCCCACGAGGTGGTTCCTTTACCGTCAGGAACACCACAAATGAGAGCAACAGACCCGGTATACCGACGACAAAAAATGCTATACGCCAGCCAAATGAATCGGCAATGGCACCACCGGCAAACATACCAAACATGATGCCTATCGGAATGCCCAGGGCATAGATACTCAGCGCTGTCGCTCGCTCTTTAGCTGGATAAAGGTCCGCCAGCATTGAGTGCGCAGATGGACTACATCCGGCTTCACCTATACCCACACCAATGCGCGCGACTGCCAGCTGCCAGAAGTTCATCGCAAAACCTGACAAAGCCGTCATGCCACTCCAAACGGCCAACGACAGACCGATAAGATTGCGCCTGTTCCAGCGGTCTGCGACAAGTGCCAGGGGCATTCCTAACGTCGCGTAGAAAATGGCGAAGGCAGTCCCGGACAATAGTCCCATACCGAAATCGGATATGCCTAGATCTGTTTTTATCGGCTCGATAAGGATCGAGAGTATTTGTCGATCGATAAAGTTAAAGGTGTAAACGACGACTAAAACGCCAAGCGTGTAGCGCTTTACATTTTCACTAATGAGGGGCTGCGATACTTCAGACAATGGGATACCTAATAAATATGAGGAGTTACGAACAATGTTATACGGAGATAGTATGAATTAACTACGATTCCGTAAAGGTTACCCCCATATCTTACTCCCCCAATTCATCCTGCCAACCCAGCGTTCCGATGGATTCTTAGTTCAAACGCCAAGACATCGACCTGATTTTCGCAGAACGAACCACTTTCACGACCACCTCATGCCGCCAGGTCGAGACAGACTTCACCGGTAAGATGCAGCAGTAGCCCGGCAAATATCGAGCGCCTGCCGCTTGGCGGCATGTTGGCCGTGGCAATCAGTCTTTTACTGCTACTTCGATCAGCCCGATAACGACTGGAATTATGTTCAGAAGGATGTCTTCATACATGCTGTCTTCCTACTTATAGTTATGGTTTTAGGTTGTTCCAAGAAACAACAAAATCTCTTTCTTGCGTTATTACACTTTAACCTGCTAACTGCGCCTGAAATAATTTTCGTCTACCTGTCAAACCTACACTCGACAGAACCAAGCTAAATTGAGCATCGTTGATGGATCGCACCACATTAAAAGAACTGCTAACCCTCGCTTACCCGATGATTATCTCTCAGGGTGCGTTCGCAGTCATGATCTTTACTGATCGTTACTTCATGTCACTGGTTAGTCCAACCCATATGGGGGCATCACTCGGCGGCGGCGTAGCATCGTTTTTTTGCATGTCGCTGTTTATTGGCGTGCTGTCCTATGGCAACGCGCTGACCGCACAATATTTTGGTCAAAAGCAATACGACAAGTGCAGCCGTGTGGTGACTCAAGGACTACTTTTAACACTTTTTTTTGCGCCTTTACTCGTCGCCATTGGCTACCTCATCCTGGGTTCATTTGAGTTCATGGGTCATGCCCCGGAGCAGGTGGTACTTGCGCAGCAGTACTTTATTATTCTGATCTGGGGCGCCAGCTTTAGTCTGGCCAAAACATGCATCGCCTCGTACTTTTCAGGAATCGGTCGAACCTACATTGTTATGATTGCGGACACCGCGGGTGTTGCGATTAACATTCCACTTACCTGGGCACTGATCTTCGGCTTCGGCGAAGTCCCGGCACTGGGAATCGCCGGTGCTGCTTATGCCACCATTATCAGTTCATTAATCAGCCTGTTGATCTTCTGCTACTTCTATCTTGAGCCGCATCATGCCACCAGTTTTATGGTTAGGCGATCGTTCCAGCTAGACCGGGGTATTCTGCGCCGGTTTGTGCGCCTTGGGTTTCCTTCTGGCATTGAAATGTTTCTTAACGTTGCCGCCTTTAACTTGTTTCTGCTTATGTTCCAGTCCTACGGGATTGCCGAATCTGCATCTGCGGCAATAGTGTTCAACTGGGATATCGTTTCTTTCGTGCCGATGATCGGACTCAACGTCGCGATTATCAGTTTGATTGGCCGATATATTGGGGCGGGTGATACGACACTCATGAGTCAGGTGATTCGGATTAGCTTTATGCTTGGCCTGGGCTACTCCAGCATCCTGGCGCTGTTGTTTTATTTGGGCCGAGAACCCCTGGTGGCAATTTTTCTGACAACCGGTAGTTCAAGCGAAATTCAAACACTCGCCTCTTTTATGATGATTGGTTTAGCGACCTACGTAATGGCTGATGCAACTATTCTGATTGCCGGCGGTGTACTTCGAGGTGCTGGTGATACACGTTGGTTGATGTGGGCGAGCGTGCTGATTCACTGGTTGATGCTGGCCGTGCAGTATTTTGTGATTAAAGTATGGGAGTTAGGGCCGAAAGTTTCCTGGGTTGTGTTCGTCGCAATGATCCTGATGACAGCTATTATATATTTGCTGCGGCTAACGAGTTCGCGCTGGCGAACACCAGAAGCTTTTGCCAGAGTCATGTCAGAACAGTAGTCTTACAATGGTTCACGAAACTGGACAGTGAATGCGCCACTAAGGTGAGCTCGCAGTGCCGCCACGTTCAGCAAATAGAGTCTGTACAACTCGATGGCTGAGATTGAATCGACGCACTCAGAATTCCCCTAGAATGAAACCGGTAAATTGTTGCACAAAAGTTGTTAGGAAATGGCACAGGAATGAAGGCGACTGGTCAGCACCAGTTACGCGGGTTCGAAATAAAGTAGCGTTGCGCTGTTTTGTAGATGGAAAACGGGTTTTACTGCCATGCCGATGATCAACGCCTCTGGCGCAACATTGATCATTACCGAATTCAGCCGAACACCTTCGTTCAGTTCGACAACGACAATCAGTTGAGGAATATCATCAGCAAATTGCGGTGCAGTTGGTCTGCGCGCCACTGTGTAACTGTAAAGGGTGCCGTTACCCGTAACCTCCGTCCAGGTAAGGTTGGGTGAGAGACAGCCGTTGCAATGACTCCGCGGATAGAAAACCCAGGCGGCGCAGTCGTTGCACTGTTGCAATGTCACCTGATGATTAGCCAATCCCTTCCAGAAAGGTTCGCTATTCGGAGTAGGAATAGGTAACGGTCTGTTCGACTCCATGTTACGCGCCCTCCAGGATTATCGCGGACTGCTCACTCATAATGCCACCGGTGCCAGTGATCAGCGCAGCATTGCAGTTAGCAATCTGACGGCCATCAGCCCTACCCATTATTTGTCGGACACCTTCAACGGGCTGTGACATACCACCCGCCATCCCTGCAGCTTGCCCCGCGCCTAGTTGTCCACCGTGAGTATTGACCGGGAAACTGCCACTGAAAGTCAGGTCGTTCTCATTGACGAAAGCGGTGCCTTCTCCCTTGCTACAAAACCCTGAGTCTTCAATCGTTAAAAGCACCGTAATGGTGTAACAGTCGTAAGCTTCAAGCACATCAACATCTTTTGGCTTTTTCCCGGACATCGCGAAAGCACTTGCTGCTGCTGGTCCAACCGGCGATACCGTCATGTCCTCGGCATAGGTTACAGACCTAGTTGTCAGCCGCTCGCCGAACCCTGTCACAAAGACCGGCCGATGTTTGCACTTTTTAGCCAAACGCTCACTCACTACAACGACTGCACTTCCTCCTGCACACGGCATGACAATTTCAAGAATGTGTAACGGGTCTGCAATCATCTTGCTCTGCAGGACATCATCTATGGTAATCGGTTCACCATAGAAGACTGCATTGGGATTGCCTTGGGCGTTGGTCCGCTGATCGACCGCTATTTTTGCCAGGGCCCGTTCATCATAACCATAGGTGGCGGCATAGCGCTGCGCGATTAGCGCGTAACCGGCATTTTGCGCGACGTTGCCATAAGGTACGTCATACTCTGCTTGCGGCGAACCCCATTTGGCACTAGTAGATCCATAGACTCGGGTCGGATCTTTGGGTGGTGGGTTTGGATTGGATGGGATCGGTAATCCAGGTGCGGCGCAGACAACGGCTTCGCAGATTCCCATTTCAATCGCGGCGGCAGCGCGCCAGATCATGCTGACAGGGGATGCCCCACCAAGATCAACCGTTTCTGCGAAGTTGACCTGCAGGCCCAGATACTCAGCGATGGTCGCCGGGGCAAACATGGTGGACTCGGGAATCGCTGCGCAACACAGACCATCAACATCGTGTTTGCTGAGCCCAGCATCTGCGAGTGCCAATTGGGTAAGTTCTGCCCACTGCTCCAGGAAGAACTTCCGTTTGCCCGTGTACTTCCGAACATTCTTGTAATCTGCGACACCGGTTACAGCCGCACGACCCTTTAGACCCATCAGAACAATTCCTCTCATCGAGAGGAGCTACTATCGCAGAAAGATATTGAAATGACGAGGCTGTCATCCCGCCTGGATGTCTCGCAAAAAGCTTGCTGGTACGGGGATTAACTTATGGTTAATCAGCAATCGTATATTCGCGCGGTCAATTTCGAACATACCAGCCTTTATCTAGAATTTCTGCTCGTTATTACCATATTGGTAATTAATACCCCCCATTTTGGTTATTAATATCTACAAAACCCTTAGACCTATAACAATCGCGTCTACATTCATCAAATTAATTACCATAACGGTGGATTTGTTAGGGCGATGAAGCTACATTGCGCCACACCGCAAAGGGGGAGAAAAACATTATGTTTAAAAAAATCCATCAAAATTTTAACGCTGCATTATTTGCAATGGCTATAGCGACTTTCGCTTTTAGTTCATTTTCAAATGAGGCAGCAGCACAAACTGCTGAGAGAAATAGTCTTGCTCTCGAAGAGATTGTTGTCACGGCCAGAAAGAAATCTGAGTCGATTCAAGATGTTCCATTAGCTGTTACAGCTATCACAGATCAACTGCGAGAAGGCAGCGTGCGTCGTTTAGAGGACATACAGGCGTTTGCGCCTAACCTGTTCATTAATCGGACACCGGGTATTGCCAGTGGTGCCGCGATTACGATCCGGGGTGTCGCATCGCTTGAAAGTGACAAGAGCTTTGAGCCCTCTATCGGGGTGGTGATGGATGGCATGTTCCTGGGAACATCGAGCGGCGTGCTTCTTGATAATTTCGATATCGAGCGCATCGAAGTACTGCGTGGCCCACAGGGAACACTGTTCGGTAAAAACACGACCGGAGGGATCCTTAATGTCATCCGCACGCCTGTTTCCTTGAATGAAAGGGGTGTCGATCTAAAACTCACAGCTGGTGAGTACGGTCGGCAAGATGTGAGTGCCGTTGTTCAACTTCCGATTATCCAAGATACGCTCGGACTTAAATTATTTGCCGCCAAAGTGGAGCATGACGGACACGTCCGTAACACGACTCGGAACGAAGATGTTGGTGGCGACGATAAAACAAACTACGGTTTCACTGCACTTTGGGCGCCGACGGATAATTTCGATCTGAAAGTGCACTACGAAGTCATGGAAGATACGAGCGTGCAGGGCGCGTACGTTAATAGGAACCAAGTGGGTGAGTTAGCGTGTACGCTTACGCAGATTGGCTTTGATCCTGCAAACGGCTGTGAAAAAGACGCCAACGATGGCCCGGATAAGACTGAGTCTGACGGCGAAAACTTTAGTGACAATGATTACGAGTCAACGATCATCACAGCGAATTACGACACGGACGCTTTCCTGTATACCTACATCTATTCGAACCGCGACATGGATGAGCAAAACATGCAGGACTTCGACGGTGCGCCGGTCCACCTTTTGAGGATGAATTTCTTTAATGATTGGGAGCAAACGAGTCACGAATTCAGAGTGACCTCACAATTTTCAGATAAGGTTCAAGTTATCGCCGGCGTTTATGATTGGGAAGCTGACTTTGAGCAACGCTGGGATGTTTATGACTTGTTTTATCAGCTATCGCGCCTGGGCGTTCCGCCTTGGGGCGCTGGTAGACAGGGCGTTGAAGGATACGCCGATGTCTTCCCTTGGGAAGATGATGTTGCTGGTAATAATGGCCAGGCTCAGGTGACTGAATCCTTAGCCGTGTTCGCGTCAGCAGACTGGTACTTGAATGAGCAATGGATGCTGACATTAGGTTTCCGTTGGACGGAAGAAGAAAAGGACTTTGTGGGCGGTGCATCTGCGCCTGGCTATTACCCAGACAGAGGTGAACCATGGCCCGGGGTTTTTAATCCTTACCCTGCGAAGGCCAAATGGACAGAAACAACGCCTAAGGTCGGTGTAAGGTACCAGCCTTCAGACGACGTCATGTACTACGCGTCATACAGCGAAGGGTTTAAGAGTGGTGGTTTCTTTGCCCGTCAGGCTAATTATAATATCGATCCTTCCTACGAACCTGAGTATGTTAAAAATTACGAGTTTGGGTGGAAGACGACATTGCTAGACGGAAGAATGATCTTCAACGGTGCAATTTTCAGATCAGAATATGATGACAAGCAAGAATCTATTTTGATCCCTGTCGATCTTTCAAACGTGGCGACCGTTGTTCGAAATGCTTCTTCGCTTGAAATGACTGGATTGGAATTAGAGGTAATGTACCAACTGACCGAGGCGTGGGACGTTTTGGCGACCTACGGTTACCTGAATTCGGAATACGATGATTACTTCGCGGACCTCTCTGGCGACGGGATCATTACTGACAACTCTGACTTAGTGCCGCGTAATACGCCTGAAAATACCTTTGGCTTAACGACGTCGTACACCGCGAAAGTGGGCAGCGGCGACCTGAAAGCACGAATATCTTACCGCTTTAGGGATTCCATGGAGAGTGAGTCTCAAAACAATCCATTAGGTAGCCTCGACAGCATTCATAATGTCAACGCGAACATAAACTATACGATTAACAATTATGGTATATCCGTGTGGGGCAGAAACATCACTGATGAGAGAGAGCAAAGATGGTCAACCATTGGCGGCCTTACTTCTCGCGGCTGGTGGAATGAGCCTGCTACTTACGGGGTAACGTTGTCTGCCTCTTTTTAAGACCGGCTGTACAATAGCAAGATGATTAAGGGCGCTTTATGCGCCCTTTTTTTATCTGAGCCGGGTGGGGCTTCCTTCGATCAGGTAAGATAATTGCTGACTGGACCGACAGCTGTTTACCGCTATTCTTATCACGATCCCCGACGCCGTTACTTTAATGCTAGTCTTGTCTGCCCAGCCGAAAGGAACAATTCTGATGCGTTCGATCTTTCTCATGGTGCTTTTGTTAAATGCTTCCCTGCTGTTTGCAGAAACTGAACCCGCCTCGATGGATGACTACACCACCTGTGCCGTCTATCACAGGATGATGGCAGGCTCTTTCAGGATGAAGGGCGATCTTCAGATCATGGCGGATCTCGAATCTGAAAAGATGGATGATCTTATTAAAATGTCCAAACTCGCGGCTGCCGAAGAGTATGGCGAGGCCTTCGCAGAAGAATACTTCCTTGAAGGGTGGCGTGATGTACTCGCCTATATGACCGACCAGATCAACCGCAACTACGAGAACGTCTCCGTGCTAAAGGCAAGATACAAAAAACGATGTGATCGTCTTGGCGCGTCATTGGTCAGTGGTGCAACAAAATAGCAGCTCTAAACCCTATCTTCTTCAAGAGCTTCTTCACGGGCTTCGTTACCGCTCGCCAGAGTCATGGCAGACTCAAACAATAGGCTGACTTGCAGAAAAGGCCGAATCATCTAGGATACACAATTCAAATTTTACGGAGCATCTTATGTTGCGAATCTTGGCTTTTGTTTTGGCCGGCCTACTGACTGCCTGTTCCGATAGCGGCGATACCAACGTGCAATCCAGCTCGACACCTTCTGTAGCGCTGCCAAATATGCAAAAAATTCTTCAATCGAAATTTCTTAACGCCAAACCAGGTGATGTCATAACAATCCCGGCAGGAACGTTTGATTTTCAACGATCGCTCTCGCTAAAAGTTGATGGCGTCACCGTTCGCGGCGCGGGCATGGATAAAACCATCCTCAACTTCAAGAATCAGATAAGCGGCGCAGAGGGCATGCTGGTCACGGCCAGCGATTTCACTATCGAAGACCTGGCCATTGAAGACACTAAGGGTGACGCCCTCAAGATCAATGATGGAAAGAACATCGTCGTACGTCGGGTTCGCACTGAATGGACTAATGGACCAGACACCGACAATGGTGCCTACGGCATTTATCCAGTGCAAACAGAGAACACACTGATCGAGGGAGTCATTGCTATAGGCGCCTCCGATGCTGGTATCTATGTTGGTCAGTCTCGTAACGTTGTAGTTCGTGACAGTAGAGCAGAATACAACGTGGCGGGTATCGAGATCGAGAATACGGTAGACGCCGATGTGTACAACAATGTCGCAACCAACAACACCGCCGGCATACTGGTGTTCAATATGCCTAACCTTTCCCTTGAGGGTGTTAGAACACGAATCTACAACAACCAAGTCGTCGACAACAACACGGCGAACTTTGCAGCACCGGGCGGTGCGGTCGCAGGGGTACCTGCGGGCTCAGGTATTTCAATAAACTCCAACGACCTTGTTGAGGTTTTCGACAATGACCTTAAGAACAATCAAACCGCCCACATTGTGATCTCAAGTGTTTACTCCACCAACTACAGCGACAGAGATAACGCTTCTTCTTTTGATCCGTATCCAGAAAAGATATCAATTCATGACAATCGTTATGAGGGTGGAGGTAATGACCCCGACACAAATTATCTTCCCCAACTTAAGGTTGCCGTCTTTGGCGAAGATGGATCGTTTCCAAACGTTATCTGGGATGGTTTTGTGAATCCAGAACTCGTTGTAGATGGCAAATTGCCAGCCGAGTATCAGATCTGTATATACAATGAAGCTTCCAGCGCAGTCTTTAACGTCGATGCGCCAAATCAGTTCGCCAACCCAGGGGTCAACGAGACTGACCACCAGTGCCGGCATAGTCCGCTGCCTGCTGTGCAGTTAGAGAGCTTTTGAACGTTGCGCCTTAATCCTCTCGCTCTGGCGAGCTTCTTCCTATGCGTATTGGCTCTCGCGGGGTGTGCACCGCAGGCTTCCAGGTTTCCAGATAAAGATCCGGCCCTACTGTCAGGCTGGTCTCTCATGTCACAGCAGAGCAATCAGTTGGTATTGCACGATGACGTTCACCCGTACCTGCTCAATGCTAGCTTGTTTACCGACTATGCCCACAAACTTCGTACCATTACCATTCCGGAAGGACACCTGGTCACGGTGAATTCAGAAGGTTCCCTGAATTTTCCGTTAGGAAGCATCATCAGCAAGACCTTCTACTACCCGAAAGCAGATAGCGGTGTTCTGCAAGCTGATGACGATGGCAGCCTGTTCAAGCCAGATGTCGGCACAAGGGGTGGCCTTGATCTGACAAAAGTTCACCTAGTGGAGACCCGACTGTTAGTTCAACGACAGTCTGGCTGGGTCGCATTACCCTATGTGTGGAACAACGAGCAGACCGAGGCCACCCTGGAAGCTACCGGCGATATCAAATCACTGGAACTTGTGCACGGTCCAGAGCGTCGGAGCTTCCCTTACATTGTGCCCGACCAGAACCAATGCGCCGGGTGCCATGGCACCAACACCGCCTCAAAATCAGTCAATCCCATAGGGCCCAAAGTTGCGAACCTGAACCGTAATGGTTATGACCGCAATCAAAATCAACTTGAGGCCTGGCAGGCAGACGGCTGGCTTGAGCTCAAAGCCAATCCAGTACCAGCCATGAAAAACTGGCAGGATACTTCAAATACTCTTGAAGATAGAGCAAGGTCTTACCTTGATATTAATTGTGGACATTGCCACAGTGAACAGGGTCCGGCGGATACTTCAGGTCTCTATCTGGACATCGCAACCAAACACAAGATGCGTCTGGGTGAATGCAAATTACCCATCGCTGCGGGCCAGGGCACCGGAGGTAACAAATTCTCTATTGTTCCCGGCAAACCTGAAGAATCTATTCTCGTCTACCGGATGACTTCCATCGATCCGGGGGCAATGATGCCGGAACTCGGCAGGAGTCTCGTTCACGACGAGGGTGTAGCACTTATCGCTGACTGGATCAGTGAAATGGAAGGCAGTTGCAACAACTGAGCACCATTTGCACTGGAGAGCTCGAAGGGATGCTCAAAAGGGGACTATGGGCGTTAATTGTCTTGCTGCGACGCTAAATCTAATTCTGACGTCAGATACAGCGCCCACCATCAACCTCCAGTGCAACGCCCGTAATCATCGCTGCATCGTCACTTGATAAATAAAGTGCCGTGGCAGCAATATCTTCGGGCGTTGAGAGCCGGCCCAGAGGGATAGACGCGATGAATTTTTCTCTTGTTGCTGGCGTATCGCCGCCCATGAAGGAAGCCAACAAAGGCGTTTCACCCGCAACCGGGCAAATAGCATTAACTCGAATGCCGGCGGGGGCCAACTCTATTGCCATAGATTTGGTCGCCGTCACCATCCAACCTTTCGACGCGTTATACCAGGTCAGATTGGCCCTTGGGCTAAGCGCCGCCGTCGAGGCGATATTAACGATCGCGCCAGCACCGGTCTTTTTCATCCAGGGCACGCCATACTTGCTGGTGTAAAATACGCTTTTAGCATTGACCGCAAATACTTTGTCGAAGTCTTCCTCGGTAACATCCTCCATTTGCATGGGAAGGTGGGTTGTCCCCGCATTGTTGACGAGAATGTCGAGAGAATCCCATCGCGACCTTAGTTTGGCAAAGGTTTCGCTGACACTGCCGGAATCCGTCAAGTTGGCATATTCAAAGTGCACTCTGTCTGTTCCTAAAGAATCAATCAGTGCATTGGCCCCGGCTTCATTCAAGTCAACAATCGCAACCTTGGCTCCTTCCGCAAGAAACCTAGTCACGATCCCAGCGCCAAAACCTGAAGCTCCTCCCGTCACCACAGCAGTTTTATCCGTCAATTTCACTCGGTCTGTTCTCCGGAAAGTAATTCATAAGTTGCAATCGCCATGACCTTTGCAGATTCAACCATATCGGTGACACCAACATATTCGTTAGCCTGGTGAGCCAAATCAAGGATACCTGGTCCGTAAGCAATACAATCCTTTAACTTGCCAATACGATCAATATGCTTTTGATCATAAGTTCCCGGGGAAACCACATACTCCGGTTCTCGGTCAAACACCCTAGAAATCCCCCGAGCGACAGACTGAACAACAGGGGCATTCTGATCGGTCATCGATGGCACTACTTCGAACAGGTCCTTAAGTGAATAGGAAAAGTTCTCCCTGGATTTGGTAAGTCCCTCAAGAAGACTCTGCACTTCGAGCTTAACCTCTGACAGTTGCTCCTCAATCAAAAATCTCCTGTCGAGCACGATTCGACAGGAATCAGCAACCATGGGTGCTGGAAACCCTGCAAAGCCTTCTGCCAGTCCACCGTGAATGGAGTTAATGTTCAGGGTAGACTGTTTCGCGCCTTCGGGTACCACGGGCATTGCGGTTACTTTCTGCTGTAGGGATGGAAATAATTTCTGCTCAAATTCATCAAGCACGGCGGTCATATGTCGAATAGCGCTATCACCAAGAAACGGCATCGACCCATGAGCCACCGTGCCAAATGTTTCTAACTCGGACCACCAGACACCTCGATGACCAAGACAAATCCTGTCTTTATTCAACGGCTCGGGAATGATCACATGATCTATTCTAGGTACAGCCATCCAACCCTTCTCGGCGAGGTATGCGACACCACCGTAGCCCCCGGTTTCTTCATCCGCGGTACCTGAGATTTCTATGGATCCAGAATAGTCTGGCATCCATTCAAGCAGCGCCTCGACGGCGATGATTGATGCCGCCAGACCACCTTTCATATCACAGGTTCCACGACCAAAAATTTTGCCATCTATTAATTTTGCATCAAAGGGATCCTCGTCCCAACCCAGCCCCGGAGGGACAACATCGATGTGAGAATTAAAATGGACGCAGGGACCCGACCGGCTACCTTCTTTCCTCGCAATGATATTCAACCTGGGGTATTGATCATCGTCACCCGGCGTGCCTTCGGCCCTGATGATATTGATTTCGAAACCTCGGCCTTCCAACCGACTTCTTAACAGTTCAATGCAGTCACCATAATAATCCCCCGGCGGATTGATCGTTGGAATTCGCACAAGCGCCTGAGTCAACTGAATCAGTTCTTCTTCCTTGCTTTCAATCAAAGCCAGTAACTTATCGATTGAGGGTTTCACATTACTCACCATTTACTCCTGATTGACGCTCCGTTAACCGCCCCTTAGTAGGAACTGCCACTAACTCTCATCAAACTTTTTGACCCTTCGAGCCTAAGTTCTGGGGGCACGTTTAATGAGCAGCAATGCAAGGCTCGCAGTGACCATATCAAAAAACTCATGTTGGAACCTTCTACATCCCTGCATTACTGCGAAGTTACCTCAATAAAATCGCACGCGGTATAACCACTACCTTCGACTCGATCATTAAGCGATTGCCCAAGAAGCCCCACATCGAATGTCCAACGGCAAAGAAACAGCTCAGACAAGGCTCGAATCAGGACGTCAGCAGCCTCAAGTTCGAGGGCCCTTTCAGCGATCAAGCGCATGGCTTCACTAAAGCAGGGTATCACCACCCCATACCCCTGTGAACTGCAGGTCTTACGCTCAGCTCTTCAAAGCATCGCTGGTAAACAGCCATTATAAATCGCATTTTTCCAGGATTTGGCAATATCCTGATCAAGCGTTTTCTGGATTAAGGGACTCAGTAAGCAGCCTGAGATAAAGAAGAAAAATACCAATACCTCTGGATCGATTGGCAGAGATGATGGTTGCCGTGAGTACTTCAACGACTTCGCCACTATCGAGACCTGCGGAGTTGCAAAAAAAGACTGTGTTTTAGGCCAGGAAGTGTCCGAAGAAAGCCAGGGAAGTCCTAACGGCATGGCGAATTTACTTGACCATTACCAATGGTCGCAGTAGCTTATGTTGAAAAATAATGACCCAAAAAACTCGACCGAATGACAGACGCATACGATATTCCGCTCGATAAAATTGATGTCACTCAGGCTGCTTTATACCAAAGTGACACCATCGGTGGTTACTTCAAACGCTTGCGCGACGAAGCGCCTGTTCATTACTGTCCGCAAAGCCGGTTTGGCCGTTATTGGTCTATTACCCGCTATACGGACATTATGTCAGTGGACACCAATAACCAGGTATTTTCATCTGACGCCAAGAATGGCGGCATTCAGATGACCGATTTTCCCAAAGGGTTGGAGCGAAAGAACTTCATCAATAGGGATCAATTCGGGTCCCGTTTAATTTAAAGATTAGAGGAAAGAATATTGAGTGACGAAAAATCAAAAGAATTACGAACAAATATTACCAGTGCTGGAAAATTAGAGCTTTCGATTGTATCCGTACCAATGCCTCAACCTAAAGATGGTGAAGTGCTTATTAGAGTTGAAGCGACGCCAATTAACCCTTCTGATCTAGGTTTGTTGTTGGGGCCGGCGGATATTTCTACGATGACGATTGCCGGATCTGGTGACGATGCCGTTGTGAGCATGGATGTGCCAGAAGCTATGATGCCTGCAATGGCAGCAAGAGTTGACAAGCCGCTACCTGCCGGAAATGAAGGTGCAGGTGTTGTGATTGCAGCTGGCGCTGGTGCTGAAGACATGGTCGGTAAAACGATCAGCGTGGCCGGCGGAGCAATGTACTCGCAGTATCGATGCGTACCTGCAGCCAGTTGTTTAGTGATGAACGAGGGCACCACTCCAGCACAAGGTGCGTCATGTTTTGTCAATCCACTGACAGCCCTTGGCATGGTTGAAACCATGAAAATGGAAAACCACACGGCGTTGGTGCACACCGCTGCAGCGTCAAACCTGGGACAGATGTTAGTGAAAATTTGTTTGGCCGACGGTGTTCAATTGGTCAATATAGTCCGGAAAAAAGAACACGTAGAGCTGCTAAAAGCTTTAGGTGCTGTACATGTTTGTGATTCCAGCGAATCGACTTTTAAAGAAGATCTTATCGATGCGTTAGTTGCAACCGGCGCGACGATCGCTTTTGACGCAACCGGGGGCGGTGAACTGTCTAGCCAGATTTTGACCGCGATGGAAATAGCCGCGAATAGAACCGCTGACGGACATAGTATTTATGGGTCAACTACCTATAAACAGGTCTATATCTACGGTGGGCTGGATCGCTCAGCGACAGTTTTAAACCGTGCGTTTGGAATGTCTTGGGGTCTCGGCGGATGGCTGTTAACCCCATTTATCGGAAAAATTGGTATGGAAAAGTTTGGCGAATTACGCCAACGGGTGGCAAATGAGATAAAGACAACTTTTGACAGCCACTACACTCAGGAGATTTCGTTAGCAGATGTGCTAAGAGCTGATGCAATCAACGCCTATTCTAAACAAGCAACCGGTGAAAAGTTTTTAATAAAACCTCATCAGTAATCCTTGTCGCAGAAGCAAAAGAGCCTGGCTATAAGCCGGGCTCTTTTATTCACGCTAACTAATCTCCCGACACCCCTAACAAGTTTCCCTTCCGTAGAGAATATTCATCAGCCAGAACACACGCCTCTTTAACCGCTGACGAAGGAACACTGGTCTGGGTTCCAAATGATCTTCGGAGAGACAAGGAAGCCTGGGCGAGGCTCCCTAGAACTCGAGAATCGCCCGGCCACTAATCTTACCTTCCTCAAGCGCGGTGGTTGCTTCGTTGATCTGCTCGATGCTGTAGCGCTCCGTCACCATTTCTTCCAGTGGCAAATGACCATCCGCATGCCATTGCAAGAACGTGGGAAAATCCCTGTCGGGCGCGCAGGAACCGCCGATACTGCCACGAAACTGCTTCTCATTGATCAGTATATCGATAGCATTTAACTCAACCGGCGTAGAAGGCACGCCCACCAGCACCGCGGTCCCACCCACGTGTTCACCGAAGTGACAGGTTCTACAAGCCGGCGCAATTTGCTCCATTGTTTGCCGCAAGCCGATGCAATCAAAGGCGTAGTCCGCTCCGCTCACTAGCTGTCGGGTGATCGTGTATTCGCCTTCCCGAGCCGTCATGGCGTGAATGACAGCCACCGCGTCTTCACGACCCGCGTTGATCGTGTGGGTTGCACCAAAGCGCTTCGCGAATTCCAGCTTCGCATCGTCTAGATCAATAGCGATGATTGGACTAGCACCGGCCATGCGCGCGCCTACCACCGCAGACAGGCCTACGCCGCCCACCCCAAAAATAGCGACGCTTTCACCAGCTTTCACACCGGCGGTGTTTATTACTGCTCCGGCACCCGTCATCACCGCACAACCAATTATCGAGGTGACATCCTTTTTGATATTGGGATCAGTCTTCACTACATACTGCTCGTCACAGAGGGTGTGATCAGCCCAGGTGAAAACGTTTTCAGATTGCGCGGTGCCCCCCGTCACCTCAAGCGTTGCCCTCACCGGCAGGTCTGCAGCATCTCTTGCGGCCCGAGGAACCCAGGTGACAAGCACAATATCGCCTTCATCAACATGAGTCACCGCACTGCCTTTCTTTAGAATAATGCCGGTCGCCTCATGGCCCAGTATGATCGGCGAGTTGCGCTCCCGATGCATTTGGTGCAACTGCGAATGACAGACTCCGGAGGCGTATTGCTTGACCACCACCTGTGTGGGACCCGGATCGGGCAAAGTCAGCTCCTGAACTTCGAGCGCGCCTGGCTTCTGTGGCAACACAACGACCCTTGCTGCTGTCCCCATAATGTTCTCCTCTGCTGTCTTATTGAATGCATTATTTTGAGCGTGTACTACGCTATTCCCTGAGGGATATAAGCACTTCCTGTGACCCAGGTTCAAGCACTAATCTCGATAGAGCCAGCACCTGCGTCAGGATACCGAACGTTTCAATAGCACACCCGTTCTATAGTAGTGAAAAGACCCCCATAGAATAACCACTAAACTGGTCATCAGCGCATAGCGTAAGCCATCAAGACCATATTCCGGTGAAAACATATCACTAAAAAACCCTACAGAGAACGGGCCAAGTCCTAGTCCGATAATGTTTGAGATGAACAGATTAATGGCCGCTGCGACCGAGCGCATTTCCGTCGGTGTCTGATTCTGTATCAATGCAAAACCAGGCGCGACATACACCGTCCCTAGAGCAGCCGGTAGCGCATAGGCCCATAAGGCGCCCGACTGAGTGGCTGCCGTAAAACAAAAATATAGAAAAGGAAGCCCTAACAAACTTGCGATTGCGACCAACCAGGGTAGCCATTGCTCCCCATGTCGAGCGGCCAAAAAGTCGGCCATACGACCCCCCAGATAAATGCCGACAGCGCCCCCCACACCAATAAAAAGGGCGAGGTAGGTGCCTACTTCACCGGTCCCCATGCCATGAATGCGAACCAGATAAATAGGTATCCAAATGACCGAAGCGTAGCCCGTAAAAGCAATCAGCGAGCCCGCTGCAACAATGTTGCGGAGCACCGGGTTATACAACATGAATTTAGCCACGCTCCAAAAAGGTGGTGGCTTCACTTTTGGCAGTTCTTGCCCTTTCGCTTCCGCATAACCGCGCGGCGGATCTTTCAAGGTGAAGCGCACTAGCAAGGCTAAAAAGATGCCCGGCAGGCCGACGACAACAAAGGCGGTTCGCCATCCATACCATTCGTTGATCCACCCACCGACGAGAAACCCGATAAGTATTCCCCAATTAATACCGGTACCAAAAATTGCCATGGCGGTTGCGCGCTGCTCCTTTGGGTAAAGATCAGCGATTATTGAATGCGATGGGGGATTCGACCCAGCTTCACCCACGCCCACGCCAATGCGAAGTAATAAAAGCTGCGTGAAAGATGATGCTGCGCCGCACAGCGCTGTCATACCACTCCATAAAAAGACTGAGAAAGAGATGAGATTGCGTCGGTTTCGACGATCCGCCCACATGGCCATTGGCATACCGAGGGTTGCATAGAACACGGCAAACATAATGCCTGTCAACAAACCCAATTGGGTGTCACTAATCTGCAATGACTCCTTGATGGGCTGCCCGAGGATACCCATAATTTGTCGATCCACATGACTTGAGGTAAAAACAAGCACGAGGATAAACAGGGTGTAGTTTTTTTGCCGGGTGGAGATGATTTCAGTCTTGTCTGTCATAGGCGCAACAATTATTGATTATAGGTAGATCACACTACTATCCTAGCTTTGACGCCTACTTGATTGCCAGTGTCGGGATTCTGGCCAGCGTTAAACTGATGAGGACCGCGCACCAGCATCGTCAAGTATCAAATACCCGGCTGGCACAACCAGCAACGTCACTACCGTCGCCAGCATGACCCCCCAGGCCACTGACGTCGCCATGGGTATCAACACACCTGCCTGCACTGATTGATTCAGCAGCAATGGTGTGAGACCGGCAAAGGTCGTCAGTGACGTTAAGAGTATCGGCCTGCAACGGGATACGGCCGCTTCAATCACAGCATCATTTACTGAAATGCCATCAGCCCGCCGATGGTTGACAGCGTGAACCAGCACCAGGCTGGAGTTCACCACCACGCCGGAGGCTGCAACAATACCCATGATCGACATGATCGCCATGCTGTCAAGCAGGCCAAGAGCTTTCATAATGATGTGCCCCCAAACCGCACCGACAAATGCAAATGGAATAACCGACATGATAATTAGCGGCTGACCGTATGAGCGAAGCGGAATCGCTAACAATGCGTAAATAATAAACAGCGCGAGTATGAACATCGGGAGCAGTGAAGAAAAAGTTTCACTCTGCTCCCGCTGGGCGCCTTCAAGGCTGACTGACACCCGCGGGTGATCTCGCATGATCTCCTGAACGGGACCGGCACCGAATTTAGCCAGTATCTCGTTCGCCGTGATCACCGTGCGATCGACATCTGCGGTGACGTTCACCACGCGGCGGCCATCGACTCGTTTGATCGCGGAAAACCCGCGGCCCAGTGTCGCTCGCGCAACGGTTGCAAAGGGCACTTCAGATCCATCCAAGGTACGTATTCGCATCTGATCCAGCGCGCCTAATGTTCGACGCTCGGATGCGGTATAGCGCAACATGACCTTCACGTCATCGCGGCCCCGCTGGATACGCTGTACTTCTTCACCATAGAACGATTGTCTTACCTGGATAGCCAGCATGCCAAGAGTCAAGCCGAGCGCCTCACCCGCCGGTAATATTTCCAGTTTTATTTCTCGTTTACCGGCGCGGAAAGAATCTCCGATATCAACCACGCCTGGGTAATCTGCCAGGCGCTCGCGCATTTTGGTCGCCACGACACGAAGTTCATCCATATCACTTCCCTCAAGCTGCATATCGATTTCTGCGCCAACACTGAAACTCGATGAATTGAAGCTCAGCTCCACCACATCCGGGACGACACCCACCGCTTCGCGCCATTGTTGTGCAATCTCCAGGGTGCTTATCTCGCGCTGATCACCTGGTATCAATTGCATGGTGACTTCTGCAAGATGCCCTCCCGTGGGTGACGCGCCACCGGCAAAGATCCCACCACCGGCATTACTCACTGGCTGGCCCCCCAACGCCGCCAGGACGTGAGTGACCGGAGGCGCCTCGGGGTGCATTGCGTTCAGCTCCGCACCAAGTTCTTCCCCAACCGACCTGATGGATTCAACGATATCCTCCGTCACCGTTGCCGATGTCCCCAACGGCATGGTAAGTCGCGCCATAACGGCATCAGCAGGAATTGACGGAAAGAAAGAAAATGGCATATGGCCGCCAGAGATTGCCCCGATGGTCGTTATGAACACTGCGAGTGCGGCGGCCACGGTCACATAACGCGCCTCGGTTGCTTTCGTGACCAGCCTGCGAAATTTTTGTTGTATCAGGTTCTCCAGCCCATCCGAAAAATGCTGCTGTCGATCAATAAGTCCCGCTGCGAACCTTTCGTACCCCCCATGCAGGTGCCAAGCGATAAATACACCTAACGTCGCGATAGCCAAAGCAAGATAGCTGCGGCCATTCCATGAAACTTCCCACAAGATAATCCCTAGTAGCGGTATCAGCATCAACCCCACCTCACCGCCAGCTGTAGACACGCTCTTGTGGCCCAGGTGAGATGGCAAGATCAGTTGCGATTCGATCAGGGAAAACGCCAGACAACACAGCACAATGGTAGCAATAACACTTTGTATCTGACCAATAGAGCCCGGCCCCAGCATCACCGGCACAAAGGCCGTGGCCGTTGTGAGTACGCCGAAAATCACCGGCACCGACACTTGCCGGGTGCCTTCGATAGCGGCAGTCAGCAGGTTTTCATCGGTCTGGGCTATGCCGGAACGGTATTGCATGGAATAAACGCGCTCTCCGACCACCACAGCATCGTCAACCAATATCCCGAGCACCAGGATAAAGCCAAAGGTTGAGATACCATCGATGGACATACCCAGCAACGACGCCAGAAAGATAGCGCCCATAAAGGCGACCGGCACGCCTACACTGACCCAGAACGAGAGCCGCGGCCGCAGGAAAAGTGCAAGCAGTATCAGTACCAGCAAAAAACCCTGACGCGCACTGTCAAACAGGGTATCCAGCCGTTCACGCAGGAAGACAGAGCCATCGTTCCAGACTGTCAGTTCCACACCTTCTGGCAGGTGGTCGACACCGCTATCTATATAGTCCTTTACCGCATTGCTGATATCAAGAACGTCCTGGTCAGCAGTCCTGGCAACACGAATCAATGCGGCGGGTCGCCCATCAAACCAAAGCTTCTGCTCGGTATCTTCAAATCCATCAACCACTTCTGCCAGGTCGCGCAAATAAACGCGGGTTCCGTCGGCTGCTGTCAGAATCACCAGCTGCTCAAATTCGGGCCCCCAGTAGGCCTGGCCTTTTGTCCGTAGCAAGATCTCGCCACCTTCGGTCTTGATTGATCCGCCTGGCAGATCCAGAGATGCGGCTCGAATTGCGTTCGCGACCTGCTGGAACGTCAGACCGTAACGGCGCAACGACACTTCTGAAATCTCTATGGAAATTTCATAGGGCCGCGCGTTGGCCAACTGCACCTGCGTAACGCCGCGTAGAGAGGCAATCTCATCTCGCACCTGCTGACCGATCGCTTTTAATTCATGCTCATCAGTGGGCCCGGTTACCGCAATATCCATCACGGATCGCTCGGTCGTCACCAGTGTAATCACCGGCTTTTCTGTTTCCTGGGGGAATGTGTCAATGGCGTCAACACGGTTTTTTACATCGCCAAGCGCCTTGGACGCATCGGCACTTTCTAGCAATTCAACAGAAACCGAGCAAACACCCTCTATTGCGCTGGAACTGATTTTTTCCACGCCCTGAATACCTTCCAGGGCCTCTTCGACCCTGATGCACACACCCTCCTCCACTTCCTCTGGCGCGGCACCAAGATAAAGCACGGAAACTGTAATGAGATTGAAATCAAGGTCAGGGAATGATTTTTGTGACATGGACGGCAACGACACCAATCCTGCCATCACAATGGCACCCAGCAGGAGATTGGCAGCAATATGGTTCCGCGCAAACCAGGCGATGGGGCCGCTCATGACGGAGTTGCGTCCTTCACAACCCGAACCAGCATGCCATCAGCGGTGCTCTGCAACGCCGAAACGCAAACGCGTTCACCCCCGGCCAGACCCTCGCCGATATACACTTGATCATCAACCAACCGCAGCACGTTAACCGTGCGGAAGCGGAGCCTGTCCTGCTCATCAACCACAAGCACCTGATTACCCTGTCGCAATGCTGACCGTGGCAAGACCGTGGCATTGCTGATTGTCTTGCCATGGATCGTCGCATCAACAAACAATCCAACTGCCAGGGGAGCACGCTCCTGGCGGCTATCGTACGGGTTGGCAATCCGGGCCACGACATGAACCATCCGGGTCATCGGGTCAAGCTCGCCTTCGGTGCGCACCACCTTGCCCTGCCAGTAATGTACGGTACCTGCGAATTCGGCGCTGAGCGTGACCTCTGACTGAGTAGCGAATGCCTGCCCTGCCTTACTAATCGGCAGATCCAAGTATGCTAGTTCATTCGCGTGAATCGGCAGCCGAACCTCGGCAAAGTCAACCGCGTAAATCGTACCTATCGCCTCGCCCCGCCGCACAAACTGCCCTGCATCAACCCGTTCCGAGCGCACCCGGCCATCGTAAGGTGCGGTAATGCTGGTTCTCGCCAGGTCTCGTTCCGCCCGCGCTAGTCGCGCCCGAGCTTCACGCAGCGTGGCTTTGGCGATCGTGACACGGTTAAGGGAGTTATCTAACTGGGAAGCGCTGATCGATCCTTTAGTGACCAGGTCTTCCTGCCGCTCGTGATCCTTCCGCTCATTGTCAAGATCACTCTCCGCGCGCGCCATACCCGCCCTGGCCTGCTCCAGTGCCACGTCATAATCCAGGGAGTCTATTTCCAGGAGCACATCGTTCTTTGAGAAAAAGCCGCCAGACACGAGCGCGGCCGATACGCGAAGCACGCGCCCATCCACTTCAGGCACCAGCTCACTTTCGGTCCGCGGAACCACGCTGCCATGGGTGCGCACGCTAAACTGATGGGTGCCGGGTTGCACTGTCAAGATTCGCACCAGCGGCGGAACTGATTGGGCCGCCTGCGGCTGCACCTGGGGACCAGTGGCGATCAATAAAGCGGCTGCTGCGAAACCACCTAACACCACAAACAGCGGAAGAAAGCGTTTCATCCGATTCGATCTCCTTTACGTGAGTTGTTCTTGCTCGGAGGCTGGCAGAGGCCGGCAACCGCGAAATTGACGAGTTCATCTATGCGCTGTTCTTTAGAGTCTTCGGGCCGGGCAGGCCCGGTGAACATTCGCGGTGAGCTGAAGCGATTCAGATGCAGCATTGCACCTACCAGAAAATAAAACCGCAATCCTAGTTGCGCCGGATCCAAATCGGGCAGCGAGCGCTGCAGAGCCTGCAAGAAGCGCTGTACCGTCGGCGAAAACAAACGCTCCAACTGGGATTTCGATAGGCTCGATGGTTCAGCAAAAATGCGCGCAATCAATTGCGGCCAGGCCAGATCGCCACCGATAATATTAACGTCCACAAAAGCGCGCACCAGCTGTGCAACCGTCGGCAAACCGGGCGCCGCTTCAAGTGTATCAAGCTGGCGGATGCGTTCTGCATTTATTGGCGCCGCAGCATATTGGATTGCAGCCTCAAAAAGTTGCACTTTCGAACCGAAGTGATAATTCATTGAGGCCAGATTGACCCCTGCAGTATCAGCAATGGCCCGCATCGACGCACCATCAAAGCCGTTCTCGCTGAACAACCTAACGGAGATCGACAATATTTTCTCGCGGGTCAAACTGGAGTCAGCCCGTTGTTTTTTGCGCGCCTCTACCAAACCTTTGCTCACCGAACCAATATCAAACGATCGTTTAAACTAACAGAATGCAGCGATTGCTGCCACCCCCGTTCAGTTCAGCTCAACGATAGGCCGGGGTTACGTCGACACGTTATCAAACTATCCAACGGGCTTACCCGCTACCAAGTCCCTGGGCCTGATTTCGGACCGACTGCGACAACCCCACAAAACAAGGAGTAACAGCTCCCCCGAAGAACGGCCGAAAACCGGTCTCGCACCAAACAGTGGTGATGCCAGGGGTCTGCACATTTCCGCGCAGAATACTTAAAAGTGATCGCGTACCCGTGGATGTGATCGCCGGCACCAGCATCGGCTCTTTCGTCGATGGCCTTTGCGCCAGCGGCATGTCAGTAACCGAAATTGAAAACCGACTGATCACCATGAAATTCTTGGCTATTCATACTCCTGACTCAGCACGATTACCCCTAAAATTGGTGCATGCTTCACAATCCGGATTCTGCGGCAGCTTGAGTTTTCGCCAATCCATGTAGCGCGCATCGAACGTTAAAAGGTATCCTGCGAGCGACTCGCCGATTCCAACGATCAACTTCAGCGTCTCCAGCGCCTGCAAGGTGCCAATAGCACCGACAACTGGAGCGGCGATACCGGTTTCAGAGCAGTTCAACGCACCCTCAGAAGCGCTTTGGTAGAGGCAGCGATAGCATGGCATATCCTTGCTAACGGTATCGACCACCATTAACTGTCCCTCTAGTCGAACAGCTGCGCCAGATACCAGGGTTGTCTGCTGCCTAAGGCAGGCGTCGTTGATCGCGAAGCGGACCTCAAAGTTGTCGGTACAGTCGACGACAATGTCCGCTAGAGCAACTTCATCTTCAAGGGTCGCCAGGCTCATTCTTTGCTGAACAAGTCGAATCTCTATATCCGGGTTTACCTCATGGAGTTGGCGTTTCGCCGATACGGTCTTGGGTTCCCCAATACTCGACGTCGTGTGAATAATCTGTCGCTGCAGGTTGGAAAGGTCAACCAAATCGAAGTCTGCCAGAGTTAGCGACCCTACGCCTGAAGCCGCCAGGTAAAGAGCTACGGGACTGCCAAGGCCGCCAAGACCAACAATGAGAACCCGCGCGGCGAGTAACTTTTCCTGACCTTCGATGTCGATGTCTGGAAGCATGATATGCCTGGCATACCTTAGTAACTGATCATCGTTCAAGGTCGTGGCTCCTTGCTATCACGGCGCGTGGCTGTCCCTGGAGATCCCTGAACCCTTGCACCTCGGTTAAACCAGCATTTACCAGCAGCTGAATGACCGGTTCCTGTTGATCATAACCGTGTTCAAACAGAATGTGTCCCCCTGGAACCAGATGCTCATGGCAGTTGTTGATAATTTGCCTGATGCAATCAAGCCCGTCATCCCCGGCGTTAAGTGCTCCCGCAGGTTCAAACTTTAATGCCTGAAGGTGTGGATCTGTATTCCTGATATAAGGTGGGTTACTGATAATAAGGTCGAACCGACCTTCAATATTAGTGAACCAGGAACCCGCAAGAAAATTGACGTTCGCGAGTGTCCCGGCATTTTTTTGTGCGATAGCCAGGGTACTTTTACTGATGTCAGTGCCGAGAATCTGCCAGCCCGGTCTTTCCGCAGCAAGGCTCACAGCCAAGGCGCCCGTGCCCGTTCCCAAATCCACTACTTTGATTGATTGCTGATCAAACCGAGCCAGGGTAATTTCCATCAGAAGTTCTGTGTCTGGTCGTGGGATGAGCGTATCACGGGTCACGCAAAAATCCCGCTGCCAAAAAGATTGATACCCCCTGATGTAGGCCACGGGTTCACCGATATGCCTTCGCGCGAATAGCGCTTGAATCCGTATCTGATCAACACTGCAAACGGCTTCTTCAGCGTGTGCGATCAGCCATTCTCGCGGCCTAGCCAGAACTTCTCCAATCAACAGATAACTATCTAGTAGGGGGGTGTCGGATATATCGCCCAGCTGCTCTTTGCCCTGGCTGGCGAGCCCTCCGATCGTCTCAGTCATCTTCCTGGCCAAGGGAACGAAGTTGGTCTGCCTGATGCTCAATAATCAGCTGATCAACGATGGGATCCAATTCACCCGTCATTACCTGGGGTAAACGGTGAATGGTCAGGTTGATTCGATGATCTGTGACTCTGCCGTCAGGAAAATTGTAAGTGCGGATCTTTTCTGATCGATCCCCGCTTCCCACCAGGCTACGTCTTGTTTCCGCTTGCTCGTCGGACTGCTCGGTTTGCGCCTTGTCCATCAGCTTGGCCTGAAGCAGACTCATCGCCCGAGCCTTATTCTTGTGCTGAGAACGTTCGTCCTGACATTCGACCACGATACCCGTAGGTAAATGGGTCAGTCTGACGGCAGAATCAGTTTTGTTGACGTGCTGCCCACCCGCTCCCGACGCACGATAAGTATCGACTCTTAAATCGTTCTTCGCGATTTCAATCACTTCAATATCATCGAGCTCAGGCAGGACCGCAACTGTACAAGCTGATGTGTGCACACGGCCCTGGGATTCGGTCTGCGGGACTCGCTGTACCCGGTGCGCACCGGATTCGAATTTCATCTTGCCGAAAGCATTTTTGCCATCAACCCTGGCGATGACCTCCTTGTAGCCGCCATGATCACCATGGCGTTCGTTTAGTATTTCCATCTTCCAGTTTTGTGTTTCTGCAAAACGGGTGTACATGCGAAACAAATCACCGGCAAATATCGCAGCTTCATCGCCACCAGTTCCTGCCCGTATCTCAAGGAAGACGTTGTTCGCATCGTGCGGGTCTTTTGGAAGAAGGAGTTTTTGTAGTCTGCTGTTGAGAATCTCGAGAGAGTCCTCCAGTTCACCAATCTCCATTTCTGCCATTTCCCGGATATCATTGTCGGGATCTTTTGACATCACTTGTGCGTCTTCGAGTTCTGAAGACTGTGATTCAAACTGCCTGAAACAAATAACCACAGGTTCGATATCCGCATACTCTTTCGAATAACTTCGAAACCGGTTTTGATCGGTGATCACATCGGCGTCACTAAGCAGCGCTCCCAACTCTTCGTATCGGTCGAGTAGCATATCCAGTTTAAACTTCAGGGACTTATTCAACGTTGTCGTCCAGGTTGTACAGGGTAGAAATGATGGCCACGAGGTCTTCCGCGTCGTCATCGATGGCAGCCTTAAGCTGCACGCTCGGGATATGTATTATCTTGTTGGTCAGCTGATTAGCAAGCTGTGTGAGCACTTCGGTTGGGTCAGCACCTTTCTGAAGCCTTGCGACGGCTCGCTCGAGTTCCTCGGTCTTGATGTTGTTGTGGTGGTCGCGAAACCTGACCAGCTTTTCTTCTGCCCCTTTCGTTTGGTGCCGGGTGCGATAACTGGAAATTTCTTCGGTCAGAATAGTTTCTGCATCCCTCGCCGCTTCCTGACGACTATTAATGTTGGTATCCACGATCTGTTGCAGGTCATCGACGCTATAAAGGTAGATGTCACGCAACTCACTGACTTCCGGTTCTATGTCCCTCGGTACCGCCAAATCAACCATCAGGATGGGCCGATGCTTTCTGGATTTAAGGGCACGCTCTACGGTTCCTTTGCCCAGGATTGGCAACGGCGCAGCCGTTGAGGCGATGACGATGTCCGTTTCAGGTAGTTTTGTAGGAATGCTTTGAAGGTCGATTGCTGAGCCGCCAAGTTCATGCGCCAGTCGCCGGGCATTCTTAAGTGTGCGATTGGCCACCGTAATGTGTTTAATACCGGCACTGACGAGATGCCGGCCTACCAGCCCAGAGGTTTCCCCGGCGCCAATAATAAGAATGTTGCAGTCCGACAGATCTGAGAACAATTGTTGCGCCAGCGTGACCGACGTAGAAGCAACAGAAACAGAGCTCTCACCAATAGCAGTTTCCGTACGCACTTTTTTGGCCACTCGAAAGCTGGTCTGTGACAGATGATCAAGTTCACCACCTAGCGTGCCGAACTGGCGGGCCTGGTCGAAACAGTCTTTAAATTGGCCTAGAATCTGTGGTTCACCGACGACCATGGAATCCAGCCCACAGGCAACGCGCATGGCATGGAGAGCCGCTTCGTTGTCAGCTAGAATATAGATACTGTGCTGCAGGTCTGCAGGATCAATTTGATGATAATCAGCCAGCCAGCGGGTGATTCTGAGAGCCTGAATGTTGTCTCCGGATGCAATAATCTCAGTTCGGTTGCAGGTAGACAATATCGCGACTTCCTGCAATCCAGCCTGCGTTGAGATGTCGTTAAGCGCAACTTCAAGCTGGTCTGGAGTAAATGCGACCTTTTCCCTGAGTTCTACAGGCGCGGAGGTGTGATTTATGCCAATGATGAGCAGATTCATAGGTATCCGGTGTAGTAAAATGAACCCCTTGCGTTAGCAGGTACACTAACCGTAAGTCAGGACCCAGTCTTCGAAATTACGAGCCTCCCGGTATCCAAGGGAAGCGGCCGATTGGCCAAGACTCATTGTACGTTGCTTGACACGGTGAATACACTGTAAAACTAAGATTCACAGGGAGAATGTGAATGCCAGTAACAAAAAGGTGAATAACATCAGACTATCTTCATATCTTCGGACCCTGCGTGAGCTACGCCGCGTCTGTCTGCTTTCTATCCTGGTGGCGCTGCTTGCCGGGTGTTCCACCGCGCCAGTCGAACCAGAACCGGTTAGTACACCGGAGCCAACAGTGGCAAAACCTGCGCCACCAAAACCGCGGCCAGACCCGGATGATTATCCGGTTGCTCCCTTTCCAGGCGATTCTTTGTACGAGTTACTGGTGGCGGAAGTTGCAGGGTATCGCTCCCGATATGACATTGCCCTGGACAAATACGTGGATGCGGTGGTCGAAACACGTGACCCGGGCGTCGCTGCCCGTGCAACCAGGCTTGCGTTGTATCTGAAGAAATACGCCGAGGCGCTCGAATCGGCCCTCATCTGGGCGGAGGTAGACCCTGAAAACGTTGACGCGCGCCGCCACGCCGTGGATCTGCTGCTACGTGCGGGTAAACTCGAACCCGCGATTGGGCATATGGAAGCGGTCAAGCAACTGGGCGGTAAGGCGAGCTTTGATGTGTTCGCCTACAGAGCTATAGGCTTGGCGCCGAAGCAACGAGCGGCCGTTCTGGCGGCGATCACAGAGATGCTGGACCGGCACCCGGGAGACGAACAGCTTTTGTTTTCAAGAGCGGTATTGCTGGAACAGAGTGATCAATTACCTGAAGCCTTGGCCATTACTGAAGAACTGCTAACCATCTCTGAAAAACCGAATGTCATCGTTCTGAAGGCAAGGATTCTGGACGCAATGCAGCGCGAGGATGATGCGATCGCCTATCTCACAGCAATAGTTACCGTTCCGCAGCCCGACAGGAGACTGCAACTTCTTCTGGCCAGGATGTTGTTCGAGGAGGGAGATCTTGAGGCTGCGAAAGTTCAGTACAACAATGCGCTTAATGTGTCACCCAATGACGGCGATGTTCTGTTTGCGCTGGCATTGATTGCACTTGAGCAGGGCGATGATTTACAGGCACAGGAACATTTGGAGCGGATGGTACGATGGAACCGGCGCTCAGGTGAAGCGCATTACTATTTGGGAGGGATTGCCGAAAGGCGCGCAGACACCACGGCAGCCCTTCAGGAATACGGCCAGGCAGGGGAAGGATATGAGTTCATTCCGGCCCAGGCGAGGATTGCATCTTTACTTGCTAATGATGGCCTCTGGGAAGAGGCGAGAGCTCATCTCGACAACTTGCGTACCGAGAAGCCCGAGCACAGGCAACAGCTTATTCTCATCGAAGCGCAGCTACTGGCTGACCGGGGCCAGGAACAGGAAGCTCTGGACTTTCTTGACGCAATCCTGCAACAGCAACCAGAAAACGTCGAGTTGCTCTACTACAGGGCGATGACAGGTCAGAGATTCGGGCAGTTGGACATCCTGGAAGCGGATTTGCGCAGAGTCATTGAGCTGGACCCGGGTAACGCAGATGCGCTGAATGCGCTGGGTTACACATTGACCGACCAGACCAACCGGCATGAAGAAGCACTGGAATTGATTGAAAAGGCGTTAACAATAAAACCTGATGAGGCTGCTTTCATCGATAGCCTGGGTTGGGTGCAGTACCGCCTCAACAATTTTGAAATGGCACTGACCTATCTTCGGCAAGCCTATGAGATGTTTCGAAACGATGAAATCGCAGCTCATCTTGGCGAAGTACTATGGGTAGCTGGCGATAAAAGCGAAGCGAATCAGATCTGGGAGGAAGCACTGGAGCTTGCTCCTGAAAGCGAAATCCTCAAGAACATCATTCAACGCTTTCGAGCAGAATAGTTGCGCAGTTACCTCCCTGCCTTAGCCCTTCTCTGTTTGTTGGCCTCGTGCGCCACTCCGCATCACCCGATAGTCCTTGATCTTACGTATTGGCGCTTTGACGGGAAGTTATCCATCCAGGAAGGTGGGAGATCACGAGTCGTCAACATAAACTGGCAGCAACGGGGTGATTCCAGCGATATTCACCTGAATGGACCACTGGGCATCGGAGATGTCCATATTCGAGCCATCGGTAATCAACTGATCATAGACACGGGTAGTAATTCCCAGGTCTACCCGCTCGACCAGGACCTGGTTATTGAGGGCGATTCCTTCCGGTTGCCCTGGAAGCGGCTGGCCTACTGGGTGCAAGGACTGCAGGGTCCTGACATGGCTCCGATTGAAGGCGCATTTTTGCAGGATGATTGGTCTGTCAGCATCCTTGATTCGGATAATAACGGCCCTATATTGATTGTTCTGAGCCATCCTGAAGTACGCCTACGACTAAAGGTTCACAGGTGGCAACGTAGTACAATAAAAGGAACGGCAAACCAGATTTGACAGCGGCTGTTACGAACAGCACAATAGCGCCTTTTTTTCATGGCATCGGCTTCGATCAGTCACTATTTAGATGGGTTTGAGGCGCGGGTTTGGAAAGAATTCATGCCTCGTTCCAAGACTCAAGCATGGTGATGTAGAGTCGGCCTTGGTAGAATGGCAGCTCCACAACGGCGGTCATACTCAGGAAAATAAATTTAAGACTTTGGGGTGTCGCCAAGTCGGTAAGGCACAAGGTTTTGATCCTTGCATGCGCAGGTTCGAGTCCTGCCACCCCAGCCATATTTCAAATACCTCTTTCTTGTAAAAGAAAGACCTGAAAAAAAAGGAAGGTCTGAAAAGTAGTGGCTGAACTAAAGATTTTCGCTGGAAATGCGCACAAGGAGTTGGCAACACGCGTTGTTGACAGGCTCCGGATGGACCTTGGGGCGGCCCATGTTGGGCGATTCAGTGATGGTGAAGTCGCTGTGGAGATACACGATAATGTTCGCGGTAAGGACGTGTTCGTCATACAACCAACCTGCGCGCCGACCAACGATAATCTGATGGAACTGATGATCATAGCGGACTGTCTGCAGCGAGCATCTGCTGCAAGGATCACCGCGGTTATCCCTTACTTTGGATATGCGCGACAGGATCGGCGTGTGAGATCGGCAAGGGTACCCATTACTGCGAAGGTGGTGGCCGATATGTTGGGAAGTGCCGGTATAAACCGAGTCCTGACAATTGACCTGCATGCAGACCAGATTCAAGGTTTTTTTGATATACCGGTAGATAACATTTATGCCACACCGGTACTGTTGCTAGATATTGAGCGCCAGAATTACGAGGATTTGATGATCGTATCTCCGGATGTTGGCGGAGTCGTTCGGGCAAGGGCGATGGCAAAACAGTTGAACGACACTGATCTTGCCATCATTGACAAGAGACGTCCCGAGGCCAATGAGGCTGAGGTGATGCACATCATCGGTGACGTTGATGGTCGCACCTGCGTTCTGATCGACGACATGGTTGATACAGCCGGAACACTGTGCGCGGCGGCTAAGGCACTGAAAAACAGCGGCGCAAAAAAAGTGGTTGCCTATTGCACCCATCCGGTATTGTCAGGACCGGCAATTGAAAATATTAATAACTCGGTGCTCGATGAGGTTGTCGTGACTGACACGATTCCCCTGAAAGAGGACGCATCGGCATCACCAAGAATTCGGCAGTTAAGTGTTGCCGATGAGTTGGCTGAATCTATCAGGCGAATCAGTAATGAAGAGTCTTTAAGCGCGCTTTTCAAGAAGCGGATCCAACCAACACTGTTTTAAGTACTGTTTTAAGTACTGTTTTAAGCACACTTTCGTGCATAACCCGCCAGACACATGGTCGCAGTGTGTGTGGTGCCAATCTCTAAGGAGTGACAAATGGCAGATTTCGAACTGAATGCCGAACTGCGTACAGACAAAGGGAAAGGTGCGAGCCGCCGCCTACGTCGTAATGCAGACATGATTCCAGCTATCCTCTATGGCGCAGGTAAGGACCCACAGTCCTTGACCCTCGCGCACAAAGATATACACAAAGCCTGTGAGAACGAGGCTTTCTTTTCTCACATTATTACGATCAACGCCGACGGGGACAGCCAGCAGGCCATCGTTAAAGACCTACAGCGTCATCCAGCAAAAGACCGCATCATGCATGCTGACTTTCTGCGTATTCAGATGGACCAGGCTATTACCGTAGAGGTTCCGCTACACTTCCTGAACGAAGACAGTTGTTTGGGTGTCCGCCAGGGAGGCGGAAACGTTTCACACAATATGACTTCTATCGAGATCAGCTGTCTGCCAGGTGATCTGCCTGAGTATATTGAAGTAGACATCGAGGACCTGGATCTGGGTGATGCTATCCATATGAGCGACCTCAAACTGGCTGAAGAGCTATCTATACCGTCTTTGCAGCAGGGTCCAGATCACGACCATGTAGTGGTTTCGGTTAACGCTCCCAAGCGGGCTGAAGAGCTCGATGAAGAAACTGCTTCTGCTGAAGACGCACCGGCTGATGAATCGGACGGCGATGACGAACCCGGGGACGAGTAACCTCGTCACCTTGTGTGACTATGCCAGGGTGTGACGATGTCAGGTTTAACCCAAACAGGTTCACCCCTGCCGCTTAAGCTGATCGCCGGGATAGGTAATCCTGGTGCCCAATATGCCAATACCCGCCATAACGCGGGTGTCTGGTTTATTGAAAGGCTGGCAGAAAAATTTGGCGCGTCCTTCAAACCTGAAAAAAAATTCTTTGGTCGTACGTCTTTGATTAACGTCGATGGCGTTGAAGTTCGACTGCTCGTACCCGATACCTACATGAATGAGTCGGGTAAAAGCATCGGTGTACTGGCAAATTTTTTCAAAATCGAACCCCCGGAAATGCTCGTTGCCCATGATGAAATCGATTTCCCCTCTGGCAAAATTAGATTCAAGCAGGAAGGCGGGCTGGCAGGCCACAATGGTCTACGAGATATTTCCAAACGGCTCGCCGGTGCCACCGACTTTAACCGATTGAGGATTGGCGTTGGTCACCCTGGGGACAGGACCGACGTGACCGGTCATGTGCTAGGAAAGGTCTCGGCAAAGGACCGCGAGCTGATTGAAAATTGTATTGAAGATGCCATCGCTACCATACCGTGTGCTGTAAAAGGCGACTGGCAGTTAGCCATGCAACAACTGCACAACGTGTAATCCACCGGCTGGTTGCCATCAAGAGAGAGAATCATGGGATTTAATTGTGGGATTGTAGGCTTGCCCAATGTCGGTAAATCGACGCTGTTCAATGCGTTGACGCGAGCGGGCGTAGGTGCTGAAAACTTTCCGTTCTGCACGATCGAACCGAACTCTGGCATCGTTCCGATGCCGGATCCAAGACTGGACAAGCTCGCCAGCATTGTTTCTCCGGAAAAGGTGATTCCCACGACGATGGAGTTCGTCGACATTGCGGGTCTGGTCGCCGGCGCGTCAAAAGGTGAGGGGCTTGGTAACCAGTTCCTCGCAAATATCCGTCAAACCGATGCCATTGCTCATGTTGTTCGCTGTTTTGAAGATGAAAATGTCACTCATGTTTCGAACAAGGTGAATCCGGTAGAAGACATCGAAGTGATAAACACCGAGCTGCAATTGGCAGATCTCCAAACCCTGGAGAATGGAATCAATCGGGTCTCAAGATTAGCCAAGAGCGGCGACAAGGAGGAAATTGCCAGGGTGGAATACCTGGAGGGTCTGCAGGCTCATATTGATGAGGGTCAGCCAGCCAGGACTTTTGCAACACCGGACGATTACGCGGACACCCTTCGGGACCTGCATCTGTTAACCATGAAACCTGTGTTGTATATCGCGAACGTTGATGAAGAAGGTTTTGAAGGTAATCCTCACCTGGATGCAGTTCGCAGAATTGCAGAGACAGAAAGCGCAGAGCTCGTCGCCATCTGCAATAAACTGGAAGCAGAAATAGCGGAACTGGACGATGAAGAAAGGGCCGAGTTCCTGGGTGATTTGGGTATGGAAGCACCAGGTCTGGATCGAGTGATCCGGGCCGGCTACAGACTGCTTGGCTTGCAGACTTATTTTACTGCAGGACCCAAGGAGGCGCGGGCCTGGACAGTCAGAAACGGCGTAAGTGCACCGCAGGCGGCTGGCGTTATCCATACTGACTTCGAGAAAGGCTTCATTAAAGCCGAAGTGATCGGGTACGAAGACTACATTGAGTATGACGGGGAAGGCGGCGCCAAGGGCGCCGGTCGTTTACGCCTTGAGGGCAAGGAATATATTGTTCAGGATGGGGACGTCATCCACTTTCGGTTTAACGTCTGAGCTTGACAAAAAAGCCAGCTACTCAGTTTGTTTTAAAAGAGACGCGCTAACACCATGACAAACTATGTCGTTGCAAACTCGACTCTGTTGTTCAATACGACAAAACTTTCGCTTTCAGTTAACCATCCGTAGTTACCGCGTCCCTGAAGAATCGTCTTAGCGCGATCTAGCTTATCAGGCAGCGTTTGCCTTCTTGATAACCTCTTCAGCGACACTGTTCGGACATCCCGCATAGTGGCTAAATTCCATAGAGAACTGGCCACGACCTGAAGTCATGGTTCGCAGGTCGCCAATGTAACCAAACATCTCGGCCAGAGGAGCAGTTGCCTTAACCCTGACGCCGGTGGACGCTGAGTCCTGGCCCTGAATCATCCCGCGCCGACGGTTCAGGTCACCAATAACGTCACCGACATGCTCTTCCGGGGTAAACACATCGATCTTCATGATCGGTTCCATCAACTGAGGACCGGCCTTCGGCATGCTCTGACGATAAGCTGCCCTGGAAGCCAGTTCGTAGGCAATGGCAGAAGAGTCAACCGCGTGGAAACCACCATCAACCAGCGTTACTTTCACGTCAAGCAGTGGGTAACCGGCCAGTGGACCAGCGTCCATACTCATCTTGAAACCCTTTTCTACAGCCGGCCAGAATTCACGAGGGACGTTTCCGCCAGTCACCTTCGATTCAAATTCAAATCCGGTACCTGCTTCCGCGGGCTCAACAATGTAATCGATCTTCGCAAACTGTCCAGCACCACCCGTTTGCTTCTTGTGGGTGTAGCTATCTTCCAGTTTTTGCGTGATAGATTCACGATAAGCCACCTGTGGCGCGCCTACGTCAACTTCTACGCCGTGGGTCCGCTTGAGGATATCGACCTTGATATCCAGGTGCAGTTCACCCATGCCTTTCATGATGGTTTCACCGGATTCTTCATCTGTCTCAACTCTGAATGAAGGATCCTCTTGAATCATCTTGCCAAGCGCAACGCCCATTTTCTCTGATGCGGCCTTGTCCTTCGGGTGGATCGCGATTGAGATAACGGGATCCGGGAACACCATAGGTTCCAGTGTGGCGGGGCGCTTGGGGTCACATAGCGTGTGGCCGGTTCGGGTATTTTTCATACCGATCAATGCCACGATATCCCCAGCCTGTGCGGAATCCCTTTCAATTCGCTCATCCGCGTGCATTTCGACGATACGACCAATTCGTTCGGTTTTCCCAGTAAAGGTATTAAGTGCGCTATCACCTTTTTTAATGCTGCCGGCGTAAATGCGAGTGAACGTGAGTGCGCCGAACCGATCATCCATAATCTTGAAAGCAAGGGCGCGTAGCGGCCCTTCTGGGTCGACAATAGCGAATTCACCGGTTTCGTTACCCTCCAGGTCAACCTCTGGCTGAGGATTTACCTCAGTTGGATTTGGCAGATAATCGACAACAGCATTCAGTACTAACTGAATCCCTTTGTTCTTGAATGCAGAACCACAGTAAGTCGGGAAGAAATCGAGATTAATCGTTCCTTTTTTGATACATGCCTTGATCGTATCCATCTCTGGCTCTTCACCTTCTTCCAGATACACCATCATGGCTTCGTCATCATGCTCGAGTGCGCTTTCGATCAGAATCTCACGATATTCTTCAACTTTGTCAACCATGTCGGCCGGCAAGTCTTCCAGATGATAACTTTGGGGGTCGCCAGAGTCGTCCCAGATCCAGGCTTTCCTGGAGAGCAAGTCAACGACGCCGACAAAATCATCTTCTTCGCCAATAGGCAGTGTCATGATCAGCGGGTGCGCGCCCAGAACCTTTTCAATTTGATCCGTGACACGATAAAAGTCAGCACCGAGGCGATCCATCTTGTTGACGAAGATAATTCGTGCAACCTTCGAGTCGTTCGCATAACGCCAGTTGGTTTCAGACTGGGGCTCAACGCCTCCGGAGCCACAAAAAACACCAACTCCACCATCAAGCACCTTTAATGATCGATAGACTTCGATCGTAAAGTCGACGTGGCCAGGCGTATCGATAATGTTGAGTCGGTGATCATCCCAGAATGCTGTGGTTGCAGCGGATTGGATCGTGATGCCACGCTCCTGTTCCTGTTCCATGAAATCAGTTGTTGCCGCGCCATCGTGAACTTCACCCAACTTGTGGATCTTTCCCGTCAATTTCAGGATCCGCTCTGTCGTAGTGGTCTTGCCAGCATCTACGTGGGCGAAAATGCCGATATTTCGATATTTCGTTAAGTCAGTCATCACAATGGCTCGTGTTCAATTCAGTCAATTTGGAGTGTCCAGGGGCAACCTTGAGTGGGTGCAAATTCGAGAAAACCCTGGAGAGGGGGCGCTTTCACGCGGGCGCATCATATATCAAGAACAAGTTGTGTTCTATAGGTGTCAGGCAAAAACTCTGCGGCAAAATAGTCGAATCTAACTTATTGAAATCTATAGACTTAACTAGAGAAGGCCGGCAAGCCGGGCAACCCTGGATTATTGGAGCCAGGCCGGCCGCCTATCGAACCAGCGAAACACGCTCAACACCCCGCCCGCCATTGGTGAGACTTTTTAATCGACACCTCGCCAGCAACAACAGAAGCTTCCAGCGGTAACACCTTGAGGTGTGCCCCCGCCAGACCCGCGCGAGGCCATAAAAACCCAGATAAGCGGACGTAACAGAGCGAATTGATAAAACAGATACAGAACTGACTTTGCAGGTCGAAGCTACTTCTGAGCGACGAATTCTCCGGTAGCTTGCAGGTCCGCATGGTAAGAAGACCTTACAAGGGGGCCACTTGCCACATGGTGGAAGCCCAATTCATTCCCAACTCGCGCAAGTTCGTCAAACTCATCAGGATGGGCAAATCGTTCAACAGCAAGATGGTCACGACTGGGCTGCAGGTACTGCCCCAGCGTCAGCATCTCTACATTGTGGGCACGCAGATCCTTCATGACCTCAATGACTTCTTCATTGGTTTCCCCCAGACCGAGCATTAATCCTGATTTGGTGGGGACATCTGGGTTCTGCGACTTGAAAGCCTGGAGCAACTCCAAAGACCATTTGTAATCAGCCCCCGGCCGCGCCTTTTTATACAACCGCGGCACCGTCTCAAGATTGTGATTGAACACATCTGGTGGCGTGGCTGACAGTATTTCGACCGCAATATCCATGCGTCCCCTGAAATCCGGTACCAGCACTTCAATCGTCGTATCCGGATTGAGCGACCTGACACTCGAGATACATTCCGCGAAATGCGTGGCGCCGCTGTCCTTCAGGTCGTCACGGTCCACTGATGTCACGACGACATATTTGAGGCCCATTTCCTGCACGGCTTCTGCGAGTTGTCCAGGTTCATCCTGGTCCAGCTCTTTCGGGCTGCCATGTGCAACATCGCAGAATGGACAACGCCGGGTACAGATTTCACCCATGATCATAAACGTCGCTGTTCCGTGTGAGAAACACTCGGGTAAGTTGGGGCAACTGGCTTCCTCGCAGACTGACGCCAGCTTTCTCCGCCTGAGAATATCCTTGATCCGCGTGATCTCCGGATTGGTTCGAATACGGACCCGAATCCAGTCAGGTTTTCGCAGCAAGGCGGTCGTGGGAATGACTTTGACAGGAATTCGGCGAACCTTGTCCGCTCCTCTCAGTTTCTCTCCCGGGACCATGCGATTCTTGTCGACCATTAGAGCGTTCTCAATCTGGGATCGCCATCATACCCGATTTGTTGGACCAGAATATCGGTCAGTTCTTCGATTATCTTTGCCATCGGACGGTCAATACCAAGGCGCTTCATGTCGACTACCTCGAGGCCCTCAATGCCGCAGGGATTAATGTTCGAGAAGGGGCCAAGGTCCATATCGACATTCAGGCTAAGCCCGTGATAGCTGCGGCCTTTCCGAATACGCAGGCCAAGCGCCGCGAGTTTTCTGCCATCAACATAAACCCCCGGCGCCTCAGGCTTTGCTTCAGCGGCAACCCCGTAAGATTTAATCAGCTGAACAATCGATTGTTCGATAGCAGTCACCAGGTCGCGGACCCCCAGTTGCCGCCGCCGGATATCCAGCAGTAAATAGCACACCAGTTGCCCAGGACCATGGTATGTCACCTGCCCCCCCCGGTCGGAATGGACAATAGGAATATCACCTGGCGTCAGCAGATGTTCGACTTTCCCTGCCTGGCCAAGGGTATAAACGCGTGGATGCTGCACGAACCAGAATTCATCGGCCGCGCACTCGTCCCGGCTATCGGTGAAGCTTTTCATTGCTTGCCAGGTCTCGGTGTAAGGTTTTTCACCAAGGTTTTTAACAACAAGCGACTGGCCCATGCTACAGAACTAGCCTTACGGCTTCGATTTCCTTTAGATCAGCAAACAACGCATCCAGGTGTTCCTTGCTCTGGGCAACCAACATAAATGATATCGAAACGAAGTTGCCTTTCCTGCTGGTCTTCTGGGAGATTTTGTCAGTCGTCATTGCCGGATCGTGCTTTGCCACCACATCGCAAACCTGGCTGTGAAACTCCGGCGTCACATCGCCTACTACCTTGATGGGATAGTCGCAGGGAAATATTATTTTAGGATCTGTCACGTTTTTAAGGTCACGTTTTTAAGGTCACGTTTTTTGACTCAGGGTTAGTACTCAAGGGGGTTGCCACCCGAAGTGTTGACGAAGAACAGGAGAATAGAATCCCATATCCCGGCAAAAAACCCTGCTTGCTGAACGCCGTTTAAAGCGGTCAACGGCACAGAGATATCCTCTTTATCTGGCACACTGATAGTAAGGGACCCTAGCTCATCACCTTTTTCGATAGGCGCGTGAATTTCATTTTGAATCTGAATCTCCGCCTGAAGTTCATCCCGGATACCTTTTGGGAGAGTCATCACAACATCAGCGGCAAGACCAAGGTTTACAGTCTGATGCTTCCCGCCCCAAACTCTGGCCTGCCTTAAGGCTTCGTCAGCACCATACAGGTGAGCAGTTTCGAAATACCTGAATCCGTAGGTGAGCAACTTCTGGCTTTCCGCCGCTCTGCCTGCCTCGGAAGCCGCACCCATCACCACTGAAAGCAATCTCATCTCACCGCGAACTGCTGATGCGACAAGACAATAACCGGCGGCATCAGTGTGGCCTGTTTTCACACCATCAACTGAACTATCACGCATTAACAATCGGTTTCTGTTCGGTTGCCTGATCTCACTATAAGTAAAGTACTTTTCCGAGTAGATTTTGTAGTGTTCCGGGAACTGATTGATCAATGCAACTGTAAGCTTGGCGAGATCGTTCGCTGTGGTGTAATGATTTTCATCAGGCAGGCCTGTTGCGTTGACAAAATTTGTATTTTTCATTCCAAGTTGCTGGGCATACTGATTCATGACGTCAGCAAACCCTTCTTCGCTTCCAGCCACATGTTCAGCTAACGCCACACTGGCATCATTTCCCGATTGAACAATAATGCCTCGCAGGATGTCCTCCAGACGGACTTTTGTCCCCTCCTGGATGAACATTCGTGAGCCTTCCATCCGCCAGGCCTTGATGCTCACTTCGACCTCGTCATCCAAGGTAATGATGCCTCGTTCGATTTCCTTTGCTGCTACATAGCTCGTCATTATCTTGGTTAAACTGGCCGGAGGCAGTCGCTGGCCTGCATTGAATTCAACCAGGGGAGTCCCTGTAGCGGTATCTATCAGCAAGTATCCTTCCGCTGCAAGTTGCGGCGAGGCAGGAATGATTGCGGGGGCGGCCTGAACTCCGAGCGCCATAACAAACAACACACCGGCTACGAAAATTTTTATCCCTTTGGACACCTTTGCCTCCTTCCCATTACCTTTTTATTCAACGGTGACCCTCAGGGCCTTGCCCAGATTTCGATCGCGAATCCGGAGCGCCACCACGCTTTCTTCTTCCGGATCACCCAGCGGGCCAATCCAGACCTTATATAACATACCTGTTTTTATCTCACTCGTGAGAATACGCACGGGTACTCCTTCTGGCACGGCAAGCTTAACGTCTTTCAGTTGCTTCTCCGCACCGGCTAGGGCTATAAATGCGCCAACCTGCAAATAGTAAGACTTCTGATGCTTTAACGCCCCAAGCTCAGGGTGGTTTACCTCATCCATCGCTTCAACCACAACCGGTGCTGTTCCCTGGTTTTCGAAACCAAGCGCCTTGGCAGCACCCCAGGACAAATCAATGAGCCTATCATCATGGAAAGGCCCCCGGTCATTGACTCGAACGACTATGCTCTGGCCATTGTCAAGATTAGTGACTTTGACAACAGTCGGCAATGGAAGTGCCTTGTGTGCAGCCGTTAGCCCAAACATATCGTAGGTCTCGCCCATCGCAGTCAGGCGACCATGGAACTTCTTCCCGTACCAAGAGGCTACCCCGATTTCGAGATATCCCACATTCTCCTGCATGATTTCGTAGACCTGACCAAATACTTCATACTGATTGGGACCAAGTTTGGGTTTAACGGCCGGCGGCTTGATAATTAGCGGCATAGTGCAGCCCAAAAGCAGGCTGCATTGAAGGACGGCAACAATAAAAAACCTTAGCGACACCATTGAATGATTAACGAGCAGCGACAGCTCTAGAACCTTGGCGGAGGCGCTCTGCTAGCTGAAACACAGCCATTGCGTAGAGCTTGCTGTGATTATATCGAGTGATGACATAAAAGTTTTTCAGCCCAATCCAGAACTCCTCGCCATCTTTCCCATTTAACCGCATTGGGGAAACATCCTGTTCTGGATCAAGATCGGTTAAGTCATCGGCCATTCCAAGCGTTCGTAGCTCTGCGATTGATTTAGACGGTTTTAACGATACATTGAATACATCAGCCTGTACTTTCGCTGCACCGACCTTAAAAGCGACCGGCTTATCACGCTGCCACCCGTGCTTGGCCAGGTAATTACCGACGCTACCGATTGCATCGGTGGGGTTATTCCATATATCGCGAAATCCATCTCCATCAAAATCAACCGCATAAGCACGATAACTGCTGGGAATAAACTGGCCCATACCCATAGCACCCGCATATGAACCTTTAAACTCTGTAATCATCTTTTTTTCTTCTCGCGCCAACAGGATGAACTCCCCTAACTCGCGCGTAAAAAATTTGGACCTCGCTGGGTAGTCAAAAGACAACGTAGAGAGTGCATCTAAAACACGATAGTTGCCGGAGATGCTTCCATACATGGTTTCAACACCGATGATGGCTGTAATGATAACCGGCGACACACCATAGGTTTCATAAGCGGCCTGAAGCGCGACCCGGTTCTTTTCCATAAATTTAATACCGGATACGGTTCTTCGTTCTGTGAGAAATATGTCCTGGTACTTCGCCCAGGTTAGCGTTTTCTCTGCAGGGCGCGTTATCGCATCGATAATGCTCTGCTTGTATTGCGCTTGCCTGAAAACTGTCAGTAATTCACGCTCATTAAAGGATTCCCGAGCAGCCAGCTCCTTCACAAAAGCCTGAACTTCCTCTCTATTTGCGTAATCCACTGCGTAAGTCGAAACTGGAACCGACAACAGTGCTAAAAATATTATTCGGAAAATCACAACGTTATCCTTCGGTGAGTATGCACCGACATCAAAATACCAAAGCCTGCAAACAAGGTGAGAATCGAAGTCCCACCATAGCTAACGAAAGGTAGAGGCACCCCTACTACAGGAAGGACGCCGCTCACCATGCCTATATTAACAAACACGTACACAAAAAAAGTGAAGGTTATACTACCTGATAATAAACGACCAAATGTGTCCTGAGCCTGAACGGAGAGAATGACGCCCCTGCCAATCAACAGCAAATACAATATTAACAACACAACAACACCCACGAAACCAAGCTCTTCCCCCAGTACTGCAATAATAAAGTCTGTCTGACTTTCGGGAAGAAAGTGCAGATGTGACTGGGTTCCTTCAAACAAACCTTTGCCAAACAATCCGCCAGAGCCGATGGCAGTTTTCGACTGGATGATATTCCACCCGGCTCCCAAAGGATCTCTTTCTGGATCGAGCAGAGTCAGAATCCTGGCCCGTTGATAGTCCCTCAACACAAACCATAGCGCAGGCATGGTTACGACACCAAGACCAATAGCCGAAAACACCAGGCGCCACGAGACACCAGCGAGAAGTAAAACGAACAAGCCAGAGGCTGCAATGATAAGCGATGTCCCAAGATCTGGCTGAAAAGCAATCAGCATCACCGGAATGATAATGATCACCAAGGACCAGAATACGTGCCTCGCCTTCGGTGGCAGATGCCTGTCCTGGAAATACCAGGCTAGCATCAGTGGCAATATCAGTTTCATGATTTCCGAAGGTTGGAAGTTAGTAACACCAGGAATTCTAAGCCATCGACGCGATCCTTTGACTTCAATCCCGAAGAAATAGATCAATACCAACGTAATCAACCCAATCAGGAAGATCCAGGGTGCAAGCCGCATGTATACGATAGGTGATATCTGTGCGATCACCAGCATGACACCAAGCCCCACCAGCATCTTGATGCTCTGGGAAATAACCGGCTCAATCTGTTGACCCCCTGCACTGTATAGAATCAGCAGCCCGTAGGCAGAAATAATAAGCAATAGCAGCAGCATAGGCACATCGAGGTGGATAGCATCGCCAATACCTGTTTTGCGTTGTGTTACCAAGCCGGAACCTGGCAACTGTCGAACAAAATCCTGACTCACAATTCTTCTCCTGCAGTGGCCAGGACCTGTCCTGAATTTGTAGTACTTTTAAGCAGGTGGTGGTCAAGGACTGCTCGAGCAACAGGCGCAGCGAATTCGCTTCCGCCGCCGCCATTTTCTACCAGTACCGCTAGTGCTATCGTTGGATTATCAACCGGAGCAAACGCCACAAACCATGCGTGCTTTCGCTGACGCTCATCTAGTTCTTCCGCGTCGTATTCCTCTCCCTGCTTGATCCCGACCACCTGGGCCGTGCCGGATTTACCCGCCATCCGGTACTCAATATCCTGACCGATATAGGCCCACGCTGTGCCGTTTTCACCATAGACCTGATTACCTCGGTGTACTACCTTTTCCATGGCCCCGATCACAAGATCCCATATCGGATCAGGTATTAGCTCTATGCTTTCCATCCTTGGCACGGTGGAGCGCTCGATCAAATCACTCCCTGACTTCAGCATCCTGGGGGAAACCCACTTCCCTCGATTGGCGATAACGGTCACCGCTGTCGCAAGCTGAAGTGGAGTCACCAGCATATCGCCCTGGCCAATGCCAATATTCACTGTGTCCCCGGGGTACCAGGGTAATCCCCGGGTATCTTCCTTCCATGCCCTGGTAGGAAGCAGGCCGCTTCTAGCTTCTGGCAGGTCCAGGGTTGTATTGACACCAAAACCAAAAAGGGAGAGGTAATCATCAAGCCGATCAATACCCATCTTTACCGCTAAGCCATAGAAATAAATATTGCAGGATCGGTAAATAGCTTTCTCAAGATTGACCTTACCGTGGCCACCCGCTCCTGAGGCACGCCAGTTCCAGTCCCTGTACAAACGCTTGCTATTCGACAGCCTGAACCATCCCGGGTCGTCGATGGTGTAGTCAGGATTTGTCATTCCGGTAACCAGACCGGCGAGTCCGATAATAGGCTTAAGCGTAGAACCTGGCTCATATTGACCCTGCACCGCGCGATTAAAGAGCGGTACATCTCTGGAATCACGCAACGCCGCATAGGTTTTGTGATCGATACCGGTAACGAAAAGATTAGGATCGTACCCAGGCTTACTGACCAGCGCCAGTATCCCGCCAGTTTTAGGCTCGATAGCAACGACGGTACCACGCCTATCTCCGAGCGCTGCACTTGCAGCGGCCTGCAATGAACTATCGACATGCAAAATCAGGTCCTTACCTCGCGAAGGTAGGTTGGATTCCAGAATCTTCATTACTTTGCCACGGGCATCGATCTCAACCTGCTGGTATCCAACGCTCCCAAGCAGGTCTTCTTCGTAGAACTTTTCTACTCCAATCTTGCCTACGTGGTCGGTGCCGGAATAGGCAACCGCATCAAGACGCCTGGCATCTGATTCATTGATGCGTCTCACCGACCCCACTGCATGAACCATCATCTCTCCGCGAGGGTAATGTCGAACAAGTTTTGCCTCTACTTCCACACCAGGTAACGCATGTCTATCGACACTGAATTGCGCGATCTCCTCTTGAGTGAGCTTGAATAGCAAGGGGACAGGTTGAAAGGGTCGTTGACGGCGTTCAACCCGACTTCTAAAACCTTTAATGTCTTCATCGGTCAGCCTTAGACTCGAACCAAGATGCGCCAGTGTTTGATCGAGATCATCCACGCGTTCCGGCGTAATCGTGAGGTTAAATGACGGTGAATTGTCTGCCAGTAGCTCACCATTGCGATCATAAATAAGCCCCCTGACCGGTGGCAACGGTTGAATCTGAATCCGGTTTTTATCAGATAAAGTTGCATAAACATCGTACTGGACAATCTGCAAATAGAAAAAACGCGCAACAAGAAACAACGTTAGGATGACCAGCACACCAAAGCAAACAAGAATCCGCTCAAAGAAGATTCTGCTTTCCCAGCTATGATCTTTTAGTGCAAGAGGTTCAACCATAACCAATCATTTGTGATACGGGTGATTCGCATTCAACATGAGCGCTCGATAAATCTGTTCTGCAAGAAGCACTCTAACCAGAAAATGCGGGAAGGTTAAGTTCGATAGTGACCAGATTTCATCGGCCCTGTTAATAATGACATCCGACAGACCATCAGGACCCCCAATCACAAACTGGAAGTGATTGGTTTGCTGGCTCCAGGCCTCTACTTTCCCCGCGAGTTGTTCCGTACTCCAATTCTTGCCACGGCTATCCATCGCAATCACTCGTGCGCCGGAATTAAAGTGACTGCCAATGAGCTTGGCCTCCTCTTCCTGGTGAATAGCGACAGATTGTTTTTTCTTTCTATCGGATGTCTTGATTTCCAGAATTTGGAAGCGACAATCGCGTTTCATCCGCAAACTGTATTGTTCAATACCCTGCACCACCCAGGGAGGTGGCCGCGTACCAACGGCAACTAAATCGATTTTTAACAAGGTACAACCCGGATTCGGAACAGAGATTCCCTAGTCAACCGATTCGCCTTCTTTTTTCGGCCCCATACTCCACAAGCGCTCAAGATCGTAAAATTCCCTGACAGCTGGCTGCATCACATGAACAATCACATCTGTCAAGTCGAGCAATACCCATTCGCCCGTATCCAGACCTTCCATGCCCACAACGTTAGCACCCTGCGCCTTCGCTTTCACGAGCACACTATTAATGAGCGCCTTTACCTGCCTGCCGGTTCCACCACTGGCGACCACCATGTAATCAGCAATGTCCGTCTGGCTCCTGACATCCATGGTGACAATCTCGTGGCCTTTGATGTCTTCGAGGGCCTCTACAACGAGGTCCTTTAGTGCTTCGCTATTCATTAGTGCTCCATTCGTTTGCCGCGCACCTTGTTTTCTAAAGATGCACCGATATATAAATTGTGTTGCCTTATGTAGTTCATGACGAGCGGATTCACATTCCCTTCAATCGAACTACCCTTCGCTATTGCCTCCCTCAGCCCACTCGCAGAGACATCTATCTGGTCGAGTGACAGAAAGCAGACTTTGCCGGAGGAACTATTCATCATTTCTTCCGGGTCCTGGACTTGCCTGGTTTTAAGCCACTTGCGTAAAACATCCGGAGAGCCCTGATCCGTTCCCGGTCGCTCAAGTATCAACAGATGAGCCAGGTCGGTTAACGCCTCCCACCGGTGCCAGCTAGGTAACGTCAACCAGGAGTCACGACCCATCAGGAACAGCAATGGTCCTGATTCACCTACTCTCTCACGATAGCCAAGCAGTGTATCAACGGTATAAGAGGTGCCCTCTCGTCTCAGCTCGCAATCGTCAACAAAAATTCGATCCTGGCTAGCCACCGCCAGCTGAAGCATCTTTAACCTGGCTTCAGGTGATGCGGCGGGCGTTGGCCGATGCGCCGGGATCTGACATGGCACCAGATACACATCCACATCACCCAGCAAACGCGCGACAGCGCAGACGGACTCAATGTGTCCCTTGTGGACCGGATCAAAAGTACCCCCAAAAACCAGCGTGCTATTCATACCTGAATTTCAAATCTAGGTTCATTGGCGAATTTGGCCATCGCCGAAAACGACATACTTTTGAGAGGTAAGTCCTTCAAGCCCCACTGGTCCCCGCGCATGAAGCTTGTCCGTGGATATCCCGACTTCTGCTCCGAGGCCATACTCAAAACCATCTGAGAAGCGGGTCGATGCATTCACCATCACCGAGCTGGAATCTACTTCCCGAAGGAACTGTCGGGCGGTCGTATAGTTTTCAGTCACTATGGAATCAGTGTGTTTGGATCCATAGTGATTAATATGCGATACCGCGTCTTCGACGCTATCCACTGTGCGAATGGATAAGATGGGTGCCAGGTATTCTTCATGCCAGTCAGACTCCCTGGCAGGACTAATCTGCACCTCCGTGCCTACGATGCTGATTGTTTTTTCACAACCGCGCAGTTCCACACCATGATCCTGGTAGCCAGCCGCAAGCCTGGGCAGAATATCACCTGCCACATCAGCAGATACCAGGAGCGTTTCCATCGCATTGCAGACGGCGTACCTTTGGGTTTTGGCGTTGATCGCAATGGCGTAGGCTTTTTCCATGTCTGCATCCTTGTCGATGTAGACATGACAAATACCATCCAGGTGCTTTATCACCGGTATCGTCGCCTCGCTGGTAATTCGCCCGACCAGACTATTTCCTCCTCTGGGAACAATGACATCAACAAACTCACTCATCGTAATGAGCTCGCCTACGTATTTTCGATCTGTATCTTTAACCACCTGCACAACCGCCGCAGGCAGTCCAACTTTTTCCAGTCCAAGCTCAATACATCCCGCAAGGCCAAGGTTGGAGTAGATGGACTCTGAGCCCCCTCGCAAAATAGCAGCGTTACCCGATTTAAGGCACAAACTCGCCGCATCAATCGTCACATTCGGTCTCGACTCAAAAATGATGCCTATCACACCAAGAGGAGTTCGCATTTTGCCGATTTGAAGGCCATTGGGCTGGTAGGACATATCCGTCATTTCACCGACTGGATCATTCAACGCCGCAACCTGCCTGAGACCTGCAACCATTGTTTCAAAACGCTCGTCAGTGAAAGTCAGCCGATCCAGCATTGGCTCACTGAGGCCATTCTTTCGACCTAATTCAAGGTCCTGCTCATTGGCAGACATTAGCGCAGTGCGGTTGGCCAGGATAGCGTCCCCAATCGCCAGCAGCGCCGAGTTTTTTGTTTCTGTAGATGCACGACAGATATCCACAGATGCTTTCCGCGCCTCGACACCTAAAGTGCGCATGTACTCTGACTGACCCATCACTTAAAATTCTCGAGAAAACGCGGATTATACCCTGCTTCTCTCATGATAGTGTCACCCACTTTTTTTGACCGTAAACCCCTGGAACTCCCCCCAGTCATTGATTGAAAAGCTCCTTCGGCATCGAATTAACCACTCGGCTCACGGGGATATCTGACGGCCCGCTAAAATCACTGAAACAGAGGTCTACTGACAGGCAGAAAGAGAAAGTCATTCATCCCCTGGGCTTACCGAGAACCCCATGTCGGGTGAGCACACAATCATTAATTGTTAGTAATGTATTTCACGAAGACTTGCCCAGGGGTTCGCTAGATTTCTGCATTCGTTCGACCAATTTGTCGAGTTCACCAAGACGCACCAGTGGGTCTTTCATTTCAAGCATTCGCTGCTTGAAATGGTTAGGGCAAGGTAAAAGTTCCGTGAGTCTTGCGCCGACTTCAACCGCTTTACCAAGATCACAATCCAGACCTAGTCTTTGCACCGCTTCATGGGCCATCAACGACTCGAGCAGCCCAGAAAGGTGTTGCCTTTCTTCCGGAACGGCAACTTCGGGTTCAATGGCCAGAAACTCAACATTTGCCATCATCAGCCTGTCAGGTTGTTCGTACTGATCACGAATAACGAACTTTCGATCACCTTTAACGACAATTCTCAGCATCCCGTTTGAAGACTGATCGAAATCCACAATCTTACAGTAAGTGCCACAATGGGATATTTCCGGAAGCTGCTCATCCGGGCTAGCCAGGATCCGGTCACCATCGGTAATCATGACAATGCCGAAACCAGCCTGTTCGCGAAGGGCCCTCTTAACCATATCAAGATAGCGAGCTTCAAAGATCTGCAACGACAGTTTACCACCGGGAAACAACACCAGCGGTAAGGGAAATAAAGGTACTTCTTTCATCGCCGTATTCTACCCGATTAGCACTTTATCAATAGTGTCTTTAAACTGCCTGCCTCGAATAACCCCACAGGTTTCACATTGGATCCAGTACATGCCCTATCGCTAGCGCTGATACAGGGGATAACCGAGTTTTTGCCCATTTCAAGCTCCGCTCACTTGATCCTTCCAGGAAAATTGCTAGGTTGGCCGGACCAGGGGCTTGCTTTTGATACGGCAATTCACCTGGGATCACTGGCAGCCGTCGTTGTTTATTTCCGCCACGAACTCCATCGCCTGACCCGAGCGGTCCTATTGCATATTCAGAGTCGCCAGCCTAGCGCTGATAGTCACTTTGCCTTCAATCTTATGCTCGCCAGCCTACCGATCATCCCCGTGGGGTATTTCACTAGATTTATGGTCGAAGCGGAACTTCGAGGGATAGAGGTGATAGCTTTTACCACGATCGTTTTTGGTATCGCTCTGTGGATCGCGGATTATATGAGGAGCGATACAGCAAAACCCTTAACGCCTGCTCGATCAATCGCCATTGGGTTGGCGCAGTGCCTTGCCCTGATTCCTGGCACCTCACGCAGTGGAGTCACTATTACGATGGCGCTATTACTGGGTCAATCCCGTGAGCACGCTGCCAGGATTTCATTCTTGATCGCCATTCCGGCCATCGCCGGGGCCGCTGCAATAAAATTCTGGGACCTCCTGCACACACCAATCACACCGGACTGGTTTACGCTTGGTATCGCCACTGTTGTTGCAGGGCTCTCTGCTTACTTTTGTATCGTGATACTGTTGAACATCGTAAACAAAATGGGCTACCTACCATTCGTTATCTACAGGCTTGGCCTGGGCGGCCTACTGCTCTGGATGATTTACTAGGGAGCCCCCTTAAAGAAGCTCTTTGTATGGACAGAGCGAACGCGCCTACAGAAGAATCACCAATAGACTTTAACTTCGTGATTCTTCCGCAAAGGTCCAAGGCCTGCCTCGTCGACAAACTGATGTGACATTCCGACCTTTATCATGAATTACCTAGAACGGAATATCATCGTCGAAATCATCAGATGGTGGTGGTCCGAAGTCATCTCCAGCCGGCGAACTTCCGCCGCCACCCTGGCTGCCACCTGATCCACCAGAAAAAGATCCGCCACCACCTCCCTGGCTGCCACCAGATCCACCGGAAGAAGATCCGCCACCGCCCATTTCGCCACGACTGTCCAGCATCTGCATCTCGTTGGCAACGACCTCTGTGGTGTAATGTTTCTGGCCGTCCTTCTCCCAATCCCGGGTTCGAAGTTCGCCTTCAATGTAAACTTTAGAACCTCGCTTAAGGTATTCCCCTGCGATTTCCGCCAGCTTGTTAAAAAAGACGATACGATGCCATTCGGTGCGCTCCTTTTGCTCACCGGAATCCCTGTCTTTCCATCCCTTTGATGTCGCAATAGATACATTCGTGACCGCCCCGCCACTTGGCATATACCGCGTTTCTGGATCCCTTCCCAGATTACCGACCAGGATTACCTTATTTATTCCGCGAGCCATCTTATTCTCCTATTCCTCTCAGGTTGTCACCAACTATCTGTATTTAATATGCCACGAGGGAATAATAACTCTTCTACAGCCCTTTGGCACAATTCTGGAACAGATAAGTCGATTCAATCAGTAAAAAACCGATGGGCAGAGCTCAGAAATTGACGAACTATTTTGCTTGATGTGCCGCAAACTTATAACATCACTGCCCGGCCCGATACCGGCTGGCTTTCAGACTGAGTGGCAACGTTCGTCCAAACTTCCGACCCGGAATCAATGGAGCGGATCACCGAGTGACGCATCCCACTGATAGCAGAATTCACTGAAATCGCACGTCGATTTCATCGATTACCAAAGCCGAGGTTAGCTCTTTGATCACCTTACAAGGTACCCGTTCCTGATGCATACAATTTCAATCCACGGTGCCAAGACACATAATCTAAAAAATATCAGTCTCGACATCCCAAGGGACAAGCTGGTTATTGTCACTGGGCTCTCCGGTTCCGGTAAGTCCTCCCTGGCTTTCGATACGCTATACGCTGAGGGCCAAAGGCGATATGTCGAATCCCTGTCGGCTTACGCCAGGCAATTTCTATCCCTGATGGAAAAACCTGATATCGAGCACATTGAAGGTTTGTCACCTGCCATCTCCATTGAGCAGAAGTCAACGAGTCACAATCCGCGCTCAACCGTGGGTACGATAACTGAAATCTACGACTACCTCAGATTGCTATTCGCAAGAGTAGGTGAACCACACTGTCCTACTCATGGCATAAAATTACAATCGCAGTCGATCAGCCAGATGGTCGATCAGATAATGGGTTTACCTGAAGACACTCGAGTCAATCTGCTTGCACCGGTCATTCGGGAACGCAAGGGCGAGCACCTGCATCTATTCAAACAATTAGCTTCACAGGGTTTCGTGCGGGCTCGCATCGACGGCATCATTACTGATCTTGATACCACACCCGACCTCGACAAAAACAAAAAACACACCATCGAGGTTGTCATCGACAGGTTCCGAATTCGCCCGGACCTGATGACTCGTCTCGCGGACTCTTTTGAAACAGCAGTACAGGTCGCAGATGGTATCGCCGCGATCAGTTTCCCAGACGATAAAACAGAAGACCTGTTGTTCTCATCGCGGTTTGCATGCCCCCAATGTGGCCACTCGATTCAGGAACTTGAACCACGGTTCTTCTCCTTTAACAATCCTGCTGGCGCCTGCCAGGGTTGTGATGGGCTGGGCTTGCGCGAGTATTTTGATCAGGACTCAGTGGTACAGGACCGGGAACTGTCTCTGGCAGAAGGCGCAATCCACGGCTGGGACAGGAGGAATATCTATTATTTCCAAATGCTTGGATCAATTTCAGAACACTATGGTTTCAACCTTGCGACACCATTCAAGGAACTTTCGAACAAGCACCAGGAAATCGTTCTTCGCGGAAGTGGTACCGAAGAGATTCAGTTTCGTTACGTCAACGATCGCGGAGACGAATATACCCGAGGCCACGCCTTCGAAGGGATCATCCCCAATATGGAGCGTCGTTATCGTGAAACCGATTCCCAGATGGTCAGGGAAAATCTTTCTAAGTTTCTTAGTACGCAAAACTGTCCTGAATGTCACGGCGCACGTTTAAATGCAGACGCCCGCTCGGTAACGATCAACGAGAAGTCACTCACTGACATTACTTCACAATCAGTTAATGACGCTTTTGATTACCTCTCTGACCTGGAACTCACAGGACAGCGTGCCCAGATCGCAGACAAGATCCTGAAAGAGGTTCAGGCAAGGCTCGGCTTTCTGATCGATGTTGGTCTCGACTACCTGACGCTATCGCGCAGCGCAGATACCCTGTCCGGCGGTGAAGCGCAAAGAATCAGGCTTGCAAGCCAGATCGGTGCGGGACTCGTTGGGGTCATGTACATTCTGGATGAACCTTCAATCGGGTTGCACCAGAGAGACAACCAAAGACTTCTCGGTACGCTGACTCGCCTGCGAGACCTGGGCAATACTGTCATTATTGTTGAACATGACGAAGAAGCCATCCGTCACGCGGATTTTGTGATCGACATTGGCCCTGGCGCAGGGGTCCATGGCGGCGAGGTTGTTGCAAGCGGCACCCTGGACGATATCCTGAAAGAAGAAAGATCGATTACAGGGCAGTTCCTTAGTGGCAAGCGAAAGATCGAGGTGCCAAAAGAGCGTCACATCTATAACCCGGATGCTGTGCTAACGCTTCGTTCGGCATCGGGTAACAACCTGAAGGACGTTGACCTAAATATTCCCATCGGCCTGATGACCTGTGTCACAGGAGTGTCAGGTTCAGGAAAGTCCACCTTGATTAATCAGACTCTGTACCCGATTGCAGCAAAAGAACTCAATGGCGCCACCAACCCACAGGTTGCACCCTATGATGAAATAATCGGCATGGATCAGCTAGACAAGGTCGTGGACATCGACCAGAGCCCTATCGGCCGTACTCCTCGATCCAATCCCGCGACTTACACACAGATTTTTACGCCCATCAGGGAACTCTTTGCCGCGACACAAGAGGCTCGCTCAAGGGGGTACAAACCCGGCAGATTCAGCTTCAACGTGAAAGGTGGCAGATGCGAGGCATGCCAGGGTGATGGACTGATTAAAGTTGAAATGCATTTTCTGCCCGATGTCTATGTCACCTGCGATGAATGCAAGGCTAAACGATATAACCGCGAGACTCTGGAGATCCTCTACAAAGGCAAGAATATTCACCAGGTTCTTGAGTTAACGGTTGAAGACGCGCATACGTTCCTGGGTGCAGTCCCGATGATCGAACGACGCCTGCAGACCCTACTCGACGTAGGTCTCGGTTACATCAAGCTTGGACAAAGTGCGACAACTCTTTCCGGAGGTGAAGCACAGAGAGTGAAGCTTGCCCGTGAACTCTCCAAAAGAGATACCGGCAAAACCCTGTATATTCTGGATGAGCCAACAACAGGATTACACTTCCATGATATCGAGCAATTGCTCGAAGTCATTCACCGACTTAGGGATCATGGAAATACTATAGTTGTGATCGAGCACAACCTGGACGTTATCAAAACTGCAGACTGGATTGTTGACCTTGGACCCGAAGGCGGCTCGGGTGGTGGCGAGATTATTGCAACCGGTACGCCGGAAGAAATCGCCCGGATGGAACATTCGTTTACCGGGCAGTTCCTGAAGCATTCCCTGAAATAATCAGGCAATCTTTGATTAAGAGCTTCCCTGACTGTAAGCCTTTTGTACGGCTTCTGTCGCCACACCCTTGTTGATGTGCGCGTTACAGCCAGACAATACACTTTCAAGCGCGTTAACACAAAAAAGGACATTCCTGGGATTACTCGCGTAACCCATCAGACCAATACGCCATACTTTTCCAGCAAGCACGCCCAAGCCAGAACCTATCTCAAGGTTATAGTGGTTCAACAGCTGCTTACGAACTGAAGCCTCATCCACCCCATCTGGAATAGTAACTGTATTCAATTGTGGCAGCCTGTAATCCTCTGCCACAATGAACTCTAGACCCAGCGCTTCAAGTCCTGCCCTTAGCGCCAGGTGATTATCTTGATGTCGTTTCCAGGATCCCTCAAGACCTTCTTCTTCCAAAATCACCAGAGACTCGTGCAACCCGTAAAGTGCATTGACCGGCGCAGTATGATGATAGGCGCGGGTCTGGCCTTCACCCCAGTATCCCATCACGAGATTGAGATCCAGGAACCAGGAACTGACTGGCGACTTGCGGGACTGAACCCTGGCGACTGCTGCTTCGCTCAGACTGATCGGAGACAGGCCGGGTACACAGGAAAGACACTTCTGTGTACCGCTATATGCAGCGTCAACTCCCCAATCATCAAGCTTCACTTCAATGCCACCCAGCGAAGTTACACAGTCGACAATAGACAGGCAATCGAACTCCCTGGCGATCGCACAAAGTGCTTTGGCATCAGACCTGACGCCAGTGGACGTTTCTGCATGCACAAATGCGACGAGCCCGGCGTCTGTATTTTCCTCGAGCGTTGCCCTCAGTTTTTCGGGTGAGACCGGCGTTCCCCATTCATCCTCAACCAGAATCACTTGACCACCGAGCCGTCTAACGTTATCTGCCATTCGAGTACCGAACACCCCGTTAACGCAAACAACAACCTTGTCACCCGGAGACATCAGGTTTACAAAACAGGTTTCCATCCCGGCCGAGCCAGGCGCTGAGACTGGAATGGTCAACTCATTTTTTGTCTGAAAGGCAAACTGCAACAACGACTTGATCTCATCCATCAGACGGATGAACTCAGGATCCAGGTGGCCCACTGTAGGTCTTGCTAACGCACTTAGGATTCTTGGATTTACATCCGAGGGACCAGGTCCCATCAGGGTACGGGGTGTTGGATTGAATGAACTAACCACTGTAATAATTCCTTATAAAGTCTTGGGGTCTACAAACTACTTGGAGTCTACAAACGACAAAGCCGGGCATAGCCCGGCTTTAAGATTTCTGCACTTCGGTCGAAATGACTCGACGAGGTACTGGCTATAGGCAAAGGCGATTTAGTCTTCCTTACTCGCTTCAACATTATCATCGAAATCTTCAAAATCGTCGTCATTATCTGGAAGCGGTCGATCAACGAGCTCCACAAACGCCATTGGCGCCGCATCACCTGCCCTAAAACCGCACTTGAGAATCCTGGTATAACCGCCAGGTCGCTCCTGGTACCTGGGTCCGATTTCAGAAAACAGCTTGCCTACAGCGGCTTTGCTTCTCATTCGCGAGAAAGCCAGGCGCCTGTTGGCAACTGAATCACTTTTCGCCAATGTAATCAGCGGCTCTGCTACACGCCTAAGTTCTTTCGCCTTGGGCACGGTGGTCCTAATGACTTCATGCTCAATCAAAGAGCAAGCCATATTGCGAAACATCGCTTTCCGATGAGAGCTGTTCCTATTTAACTGTCTACCACTTTTTCTATGGCGCATCTTCTTGTTCCTTTACGACTGGGGTCGGAGTGAAAATTCGACCACTAAACTCATTTATAACTGTGTTTGTATCGGAGATACAATATCAACCTCATTGACGACTAGTGAGGTGAACGATTTTTTACTCCGACCCCGGCTCTTTAGCCTAATACTCGATCGTCACCCCGAAGGCTTGATGGCGGCCAGTTCTCTAAGCGCATACCCAGAGACAAACCACGTGAAGCCAGAACATCCTTGATCTCTGTCAGGGATTTCTTTCCGAGGTTAGGTGTTTTCAGCAGCTCAACTTCTGTTCTGCGGATAAGGTCACCAATGTAATAAATATTTTCCGCTTTCAGGCAGTTAGCTGAACGAACTGTCAACTCCAGGTCATCGACCGGCCGGAGTAAAATTGGATCAATCTCGTCTTCCTCTACAACCGCTTCTGGCTCGTTTTCACTCTCGAGGTCAACAAACACCGAAACTTGCTGCTGCAGAATTGTCGCCGCTCTTCGAATAGCTTCTTCCGGATCAATCGTTCCGTTGGTTTCCAGTTCAATGACCAACTTATCCAAATCAGTTCGCTGCTCAACACGAGCGCTGTCGACTTTATAAGAGACTCGCTGAACCGGGCTGTAAGATGCATCCAACAACAATGAACCAATAATGCGACTTTCTTCTTCGTCAGCAATTCGTATGTCTGCTGGCTCGTAACCCCGTCCTCGACCTACCTGCGCGCGAAGCTTCAAGTGACCGTTTTCGTTCAGGTTAGCGATGACGTGCTCAGGATTTGCGATCTCAATGTCGTGCCCGATTTCAAAATCACCAGCGGTAACAACGCCAGGGCCTTTTCGATCCAGGGAGATCTCAGCTTCGTCGTTGGAGTTCAATTTAACTGCAACACCTTTAAGGTTCAGCAGGATCTCAATAACATCTTCCTGAACACCTTCCAGAGTGCTGTATTCATGCAGCACTCCGTCTATTTCTGTTTCGACAATCGCACAGCCGGGCATGGAAGAAAGCAGAATGCGTCGTAGTGCATTTCCTAATGTATGGCCAAAACCACGCTCAAGTGGCTCAAGTACAACACTGGCGCGCGTAATTGATTGCTGCTCGACCTGTATGTGCTTCGGTGTCAAAAACTCTAATGAAGAATGTGGCATATTCTCACCTATAAGATGAATAACTGTTCAAAACGTGTCGGGTTTACTTAGAGTAAAGCTCAACAATAAGGTTTTCGTTAATTTCCTGCGGCAACTCATCGCGCTCTGGAGCAGCTTTAAACACGCCTTCCATTTTCTCTGGATTAACTTCTACCCAGGGAACAGGGGAGCGGTTCGCAGAAAGTGTCAACGCCCCCTGAATTCGAAGTTGGTTGCGTGATTTTTCACGAATCGCAACAACGTCACCGGCTTCTACCTGGTATGAAGGAATATTAACAACAGTCCCGTTAACCACGATGGATTTGTGCGATACAAGCTGACGTGACTCTGCTCGGGTAGAGCCGAATCCCATTCGATATACGACATTATCAAGCCGACGCTCAAGGATTCTTAGCAGGTTCATACCTGTTGCACCCTTCTGACGATCCGCTTTCTTGTAATAGTTACGGAACTGCTTTTCCAGCACGCCGTAGATACGACGAACCTTTTGCTTTTCACGCAACTGTACAGCGTAGTCAGAAAGTCTTGTTCTACGCTGACCATGCTGGCCAGGAACACTGTCCGCACGGCATTTAGATTCAAGAGGACGAACACCACTTTTAAGAAAAAGGTCGGTTCCTTCTCGTCTTGATAATTTTAATTTGGGTCCGAGATATCGGGCCATTGTTACTCTCCTCGGTTAAACCCTTCGCTTCTTGGGGGGTCTGCACCCATTATGTGGAATCGGGGTAACATCAGTGATGTTAGTGATTCTGAAACCCGCACCACTCAGAGCCCTGACGGCTGCTTCACGACCAGGACCAGGTCCTTTGACAAATACTTCCAGGTTCTGCAGTCCATATTCCAGCGCTGCAGTACCAGCTCGTTCTGCCGCAACCTGCGCAGCAAAGGGCGTGCTCTTTCGAGCGCCACGGAATCCTGAACCACCAGCAGTTGCCCATGACAGAGCGCCGCCTTGGCGATCAGTGATCATGATGATGGTATTGTTAAAGGACGCATGAATGTGCGCTAACCCATCAACTACCTGGCGCTTGCCTTTCCGACGCGTTGGTGCCGCCGGCGCAGCAGATGCCTCTGGAGCTTGAGTTTCCTCTGGCGTAGTTGTTTCTACTTCAGACATATTCTATTTCCCGATTTATCGCTTATTTGCGAATAGGCCTCTTAGGCCCTTTTCTGGTTCGTGCGTTTGTCTTGGTTCGTTGACCTCTCAGCGGCAAGCCTCGACGATGACGAATACCTCGATAGCACCCAAGGTCAAGCAAGCGCTTAATATTCAGCTGAACTGATCGACGCAGGTCACCTTCTACTGGAAGCTTGGTTATTTCAGAGCGGAGTTTGTCCAACTCGTCCTCTGTTAAATCCTGAACTTTTACGGTCGGGCTTACACCTGTCGCATCGCAAAGGTGCTTAGCTGTGGTGCGCCCAATCCCAAAAATATAGGTCAGGGAAATTACTGCATGTTTGTTGTCGGGGATGTTGATCCCGGCTAATCGAGCCATTCGACTTGCTCTCCTTTATCCTTGTCGCTGCTTATGACGTGGTTCCGCACAAATAATTCGCACTACACCCTTACGCCGGATAACGCGACAGTTCCTGCACATCTTTTTTACTGAAGCTCTGACTTTCATGTTCGTTTCCTAGGCTCCTGCTAAAAGTTAGCGTCTGCCAAAATTTTGCAAATTTGATTTCTTCATCAGAGATTCATACTGATGTGACATCAAGTGCGTCTGCACCTGTGACATGAAATCCATTGCTACTACCACCACGATCAACAAGGCTGTTCCACCCAGTTGGAAAGTGATGTTGAACTGCAAGATCAATGCCTGTGGTAACAGACAAACTGCAGTCATATAAAACGCCCCAACAAGAGTGAGACGCGTCAATATCGTATCTATATGCATTGCCGTCTGGTCACCAGGCCTGAACCCCGGGATGAACGCACCAGATTTTTTCAAATTGTCCGCCACTTCCTTCGGATTAAACATAATTGCCGTGTACCAGAAGCAGAAGAAAATGATTCCTAACGAGAATAAAATAATATTCAGAGGCTGACCCGGAGCGATTAGCAAACTCATATCCTGCAACCATTCCATACCAGGTGACTGACCAAACCATTGACCAATCGAGGCAGGAAAGAGCAATAAACTACTGGCAAAAATGGCTGGAATAACCCCCGCCATATTTACTTTCAGCGGCAGGTGGCTGCTCTGGGCAGCAAATTGCTGTCGGCCCTGTTGACGTCTTGCATAGTTGACTGTGATACGTCGCTGGCCACGCTCCACAAAAACCACACCAGCTACAATCATCATGGCCAGGGCAGCAATACCCAGTAAGGCGATGATTGAAATTTCGCCTTGGCGAGCCTGCTCAAAAGACTGGCCAATTGCACTTGGAAATCCTGACACGATACCTGTGAAGATGAGTATGGAAATTCCATTCCCTATCCCGCGTTCTGTTACCTGTTCACCTAACCACATCATGAACATGGCACCTGTTACCAGCGTGGTTATGGCCACAAAGTGGAAAGCAAAACCAGGCGCATAAGCCAAACCTTGTGACGCCAGACCGTTGCTCATCGCAAAACCCTGAACCGTCGCCAAAAGTAGTGTGCCGTACCGTGTGTACTGGGCAATTTTGCGTCGACCTGCTTCACCTTCCTTGCGGAGCTGCTGCAACGATGGCGTGGTTGCAACAACCAGATTTGAAATAATAGACGCTGAGATGTAGGGCATGATCCCCAATGCCAGGATGCTCATACGCTCAATGGCACCACCGGAAAACATGTTCACAAGATCCAGGATACCGCCCTGGTTTGAGTTGAATAGTGATGCCAACCTGTCTGGGTTAATGCCGGGCAGCGGAATATGGCTGCCGACTCGATACACAATAATCGCGAGCAGCACAAAACGCAGACGGGCCCATAATTCGGACAATCCTCCGCCTGACACCATGGCCCTTGCTTTATCTTGTGCTACTGAACTATTCATCGGTTATTTACAATTACTCTTCTATGGAACCGCCAGCAGCTTCGATTGCCGCCCTGGCTCCCTTTGTCGCCCTGATACCTTTTAGGTTGACTGCTTTTTCGATCTTTCCTGACAAGATCACCTTCGCGCGCTTCATCGTACCCTTAAGCAGATCGGCATCAATCAACGCCTGCACGTCGATAATCTCTGCTTCAACCGATGCGACTTCCGACAGCGTCACTTCAGCAGTAATCCGCGCCTTTGCTGAATTAAAACCAAACTTCGGCAACCGCATCTGCAGAGGCTGCTGTCCGCCTTCGAACCCAGGCCTGACACGGCCACCGGACCGAGACTTCTGACCTTTGTGTCCACGACCACAGGTCTTACCCGTGCCACTACCCATCCCACGACCAACTCGCTTACTTGGCGAACGGCTGCCGGCTCCGGGCTTTAAAGTGTTTAGTTGCATGTCTTAAGCTCCTGCTACTCTTCTACACGCAGCATGTAGGACACTTTATTGATCATGCCCCTTACTGCCGGTGTATCTTCAACTTCGACGGTATGTCTGATTCTTCGTAATCCCAAGCCAGCCACACAGGCTTTGTGAGATTTCAATCTGCTAATCGTGCTTTTGGTCAAGGTGACCTTAATTGTCTTATCAGTCATTGTTCTTAACTCGTCTTCTTTTAACTTGTAATGTCTTCTACGGATTTGCCGCGTTTCTCGGCAATGCTTTCCGGAGAGCGCATTTCCTGAAGACCTTTGAAGGTCGCCTGCAGAACATTCACAGGGTTAGTGGAACCGTAGGACTTGGCCAGAACGTTATGAACGCCCGCCACTTCCAATACAGCTCGCATGGTCTTACCTGCAATAATGCCTGTACCATCAGAAGCTGGCTGCATGAATATCTTGGATGCACCGTGCCTGGCAGTAATCGGGTACTGGATAGTTGAGCCCTTAAGGTCAACTTGAATCATATTACGACGAGCTGCTTCCATAGCCTTTTGGATCGCAAGGGGAACTTCTCGAGCCTTGCCACGGCCATAGCCAACACGGCCATTACCATCACCCACGACAGTCAACGCGGTAAAACCAAAAATTCGTCCGCCTTTAACCACCTTGGCAACCCGGTTCACCTGAACCAGCTTTTCCTGGATGCCTTCTTCGTTATCCTGATCGTTGTAAGCCATTTCCTATCCTTTATTGATTTCTGCTAAGCGTGATTAGAACTGCAAACCACCTTCGCGCGCCGCATCAGCCAAAGCCTTAATTCTGCCGTGATACTGGTACCCGGATCGGTCGAAAGCGACTTTTGCTACACCTAGCTCTTTCGCTTTTTCTGCTATCAGCTTGCCGACTTTCGCAGCATCTTCTGAGTTACCCTTGTTTTCCACACGAACAGACGCGTCAAGAGACGACGCGGAAGCCTGAACCATATCTCCTGCAGCAGAAATGATCTGCGCATAAATGTGTCGAGGTGTTCGAAATACACTCAACCGAGGTACTTCCAACTCCCTGATATGCATACGGGCTCTCTTTGCTCGCCTCAATCTAGATACTTTTTTCTTGCTCATCTCACTTAATCTCTTAATCTTTCGTCTGAAGATCCCTCGGCTACCCTTGGGATAAACGGCTCTGCCGTTTACTTCTTCTTGGCTTCCTTACGCTTCACATACTCATCTAAGTACCGGACGCCTTTGCCTTTGTAAGGCTCTGGCGGCCTATATGCTCTAATATCTGCTGACACCTGCCCAACCAACTGCTTATCGATACCCTTCACAATTACCTGGGTCTGAGTTGGTGTCTCAATATCGATCCCTTCAGGCACCTCATAGACAACCGGGTGTGAAAAACCTAATGACAGGTTCAGCTTCTTACCTTGTGCCTGGGCACGATAACCAACCCCTTGGAGTTGAAGTTCTTTTTGAAAACCGGTGCTCACGCCCACTACCATATTGTTAACGAGCGACCGAAAGGTACCCGCCAGCGCTACTGACTTCTTGGAGACCTCAACTGCTTTAAGTTGTAGTCGGTCTTCTTCCTGGCTAATCCCAACCAGGTCATGCAGGGTCATGGCAAGGTTTCCCTTTGAACCCTTGACGGTGACTTCCTGACCGTTCAGTGTGATTTCAACACCCTTCGGAATGGATACCGGATTGTTAGCAATTCGTGACATACGTAATACCTTCTTTACAGCTCCGCGTTAGAACACAGAACAAATAAGTTCTCCACCAAGACCCTGCAAACGTGCTGTCCGGTCTGTCATCACACCTTTGTTAGTGGACAAGATGACAACCCCAAGACCACCATTGACCACTGGAATTTCGTCTTTCCCCTTGTACTGCCGGAGTCCTGGGCGGCTAATCGTTTTGATTTGTTCAATAACGGGCTTACCTTCGTAATATCGAAGCACTATGTTCAGGTTCGACTTGCCACCATCAACAGCGGTTACGCTACATTCCTCAATAAAACCTTCTTCTTTCAATACCGCTGCAACTGCTACCTTCAACGTGGATGAAGGCATAGATACATCCTGAATCTTTGCACGCTGTGCATTTCGGATTCGGGTTAACATGTCGGCCATTGGGTCTTGCATTGTCATTATGTGTTCTCCTTACCAGCTCGACTTAACCAAACCAGGTACATCGCCCCGCATTGTGGCTTCTCGTAGTTGTGTTCGTGACAAACCAAACCTTCTATAGACTCCGTGTGGACGGCCCGTCAGTACACAACGCCTTACCTGTCTACTCGGGCTGGCATCACGAGGCAACTTTTGCAATTTCAACTGGGCTTCCCACTTCTCATCGTCTGTTGCTTCGACGCTAGAAATTGTTGCCTTCAGGGCCGCTCTCTTGACCGCATACTTCTTGGCGGTTTTCTGCCGCTTTAGCTCGCGGTTGATCATGGATGTCTTAGCCATAAACTTCTCTGTCCTTTATGCGGTGGTACTTTCTTTGCTTGCATCTTCCCTTAGGGGAAAGTTGAAAGCTCGAAGTAACGCTCTACTTTGGTCATCTGTTTTCGCGGTGGTCGTTATTGCAATGTCCATCCCACGAATCTTGTCGATCTTATCGTAATCAATTTCCGGGAAATCAATCTGCTCAGTAATACCCATTGAGAAGTTACCGCGGCCGTCAAAAGATTTATTATTTAGACCACGAAAATCCCTTTGTCTTGGAATCACGATATTGATCAAGCGATCCAAAAACTCATACATCCGTGATTTTCTTAACGTCACTTTGCACCCGATCGGATACTCTTCACGGACCTTAAAAGCAGCAATGGACTTACGCGCCTTTGTGATTACCGGCTTTTGACCGGCTATCTGTTCCATATCGGCTAGCGCTGCGTCGAGTTGCTTACGATCAGCTATCGCCTCACCTACACCCATGTTCAGGGTGACCTTGGTAATGCGAGGCACTTCCATAATATTAGTAAGTCCTAACTCTTCCTGGAGCTTGGCCCGTATGTCTTGTTCATAAACTGCTTTTAGGTCTGTCATATCGGTTAACCGTCTATTTGTTCGCCAGTAGACTTAAAGACCCGGACCTTCTTTCCATCGTCCAGCTCTTTTATACCTACCCTGTCGGCTTTGTTAGTACTACCGTTGTAGATCGCTATATTCGAAGCCTGTATAGGCGCCTCTTTTTCGATAATGCCACCAGGCTGATTCATCTGGGGATTACCTTTAGTGTGTCGCTTGACCATGTTGATGCCGGAAACATACAACCGTCCACCATCCATAATGCGAGTTACTGCACCTGTCTTACCTTTGTCTTTACCGGCAATCACAATGACCCGGTCGTCTTTTTTTAGCTTTTGCATGTTTTCCTCTACAACACTTCAGGTGCCAGAGACACAATCTTCATGAAATTATCGTTACGCAGTTCACGAGTCACCGGGCCGAAAATACGAGTCCCAATCGGCTGCTTCTGCGGATTCAACAACACTGCGGCATTACCATCGAATTTGATCAGCGAACCATCTGCCCTTCGAACACCTTTTCGCGTTCGAACAACCACTGCATCCAACACCTGCCCCTTCTTTACCCTGCCACGAGGAATCGCTTCCTTCACGGTGACTTTAATAACGTCGCCGATGTTCGCATAACGACGTTTGGAGCCGCCCAGGACCTTAATGCACATAACACGGCGAGCACCGCTGTTATCTGCAATATCTAGATATGTTTGAACCTGAATCATCTCGCTACTCCAAAGCCTCTGACGACAACATGTGGCGTCCGACTGCTACAAACCTGTTTCTTAATCAATAATCGTTGCTTTACGATCAATTGAACTTAACTTCCACGCCTTACTCTTGGAGATCGGTCTTGTTTCTTCAATCGTGACCTTATCTCCTTCCTGACACTGGTTATCAGCATCATGGGCATGTATTTTTTTAGACCGCTTAATGTACTTGCCATAGAGCGGATGCTTGATGCGTCGCTCGACAAGAACAGTAATTGTCTTATCCATCTTGTTACTGACTACGGTGCCGCTTGCGGTTCGAGCCAGGGTCTTTTCTTCGCTCATGCTTGTTCCTGCTTCTCGTTCAACACGGTTTTAATACGCGCGATGTCTCTCTTAATCTGCCCAAGCAGATGAGTCTGACCTAACTGGCCAGTCGACTTCTGCATTCGGTAGTTAAACTGGTCTTTAGCCAGGTTATCGATGTCCTGTTGCAGTTCTTCGACTGACTTTTCTTTCAATTCCGATGCTTTCATCTTCTTAACTCACCCTTACATGACAACGCGTTTTACGAACGACGTCGCGAACGGTAGTTTTGACGCCGCCAGACGGAACGCTTCACGTGCTATTTCTTCTGTAACACCTTCCATTTCATAGAGCATTTTGCCGGGCTTAATCTGCGCGACCCAGTACTCTACATTACCCTTGCCCTTACCCTGCCTAACTTCGAGAGGCTTCTGGGTAATAGGCTTGTCCGGGAAAACCCGAATCCAAATCTGCCCGCCACGTTTTACGTGCCTTGTCATCGCACGACGTCCGGCTTCGATCTGGCGAGCGGTCATGCGGCCACGTCCAGTTGCCTTCAGGCCGAACTCTCCGAAAGAGACTGTGCTCCCTCTTTGCGCAAGACCACGGTTACGGCCTTTATGCATCTTTCTAAACTTGGTTCTTTTTGGTTGTAGCATGACTTTTTACCCGAAACCCTTAACCGAAACTCTGCACGTTGGCAGCACCTTGTGCCTCTTCCCGTGCACCGATGACTTCACCTTTGAAGATCCAGACTTTTACGCCAAGGATTCCGTAAGTTGTGAGCGCCTCTGCAGTAGCGTAATCAACATCTGCCCTGATTGTATGAAGCGGTACACGGCCTTCGTGATAAACCTCTGACCGAGCTATCTCTGCTCCGCCCAATCGCCCAGCAACCCGTACCTTGATACCCAGAGCACCGAGGCGCATTGCATTCTGCATTACACGCTTCATTGCCCGTCTGAACTGAACTCGTCGCTCTAGCTGTTGTGCGACGTTATGCGCTACAAGCTGCGCATCGAGTTCAGGCTTACGAATCTCTTCGATATTGATGTGCACCGGCACTTTCATTATCTTGCCAACTGCTTGGCGAAGGCGCTCTACGTCTTCACCTTTTTTACCGATCACGATGCCAGGGCGGGCTGTGTGAATCGTAATGCGTGCCGTCTGTGCAGGACGCTGAATCTCAATCCGGCTAACAGATGCCTGCGCCAGCTTCTTCCTGATGTACTCGCGAACGTGCAGGTCTTCATGAAGTTTTGCCACATAGGCGGGGCCAGCCGCATACCAGATAGAGGTATGGTCTTTGACGATGCCTAGTCGAAATCCTGTGGGATGTACTTTTTGACCCATTGTGGTCTCCTGCTAATCCTGTTTTTTTGCGACTACTGGTCAGCTACCAATAGGGTAATATGACAAGTTCGCTTTAGTATTCTGTCCGCTCGACCTTTCGCGCGAGGTTTAATGCGCTTCATGGTCAGCCCTTCATCAACCATGATGGTAGAAATCTTCAGCTCATCAACATCTGCACCTTCGTTATGCTCGGCATTGGCAATCGCTGACTCCAGCAGTTTGCGTACCAGATGCGCACCTTTTTTAGTGCTGAAGTTCAGTATATCTAGCGCTTCGCCGACCTCTTTGCCGCGGATTTGATCCGCAACCAGGCGAGCCTTCTGCGCTGACATCTTGGCTCCTTTTAGCTTCGCTGCTACTTCCATCATCTAATTCCTCTTTTCTCTCCGAAACTACCGCTTAACTTTCTTATCGGCAGCATGTCCCCGGAACGTTCGAGTTAATGCAAACTCACCCAACTTGTGACCTACCATGTCTTCGCTAATAAACACAGGTACATGCTGGCGACCGTTGTGAACCTGAATGGTCAACCCTACAAAGTCAGGGGTAATCATCGATCGGCGAGACCAGGTCTTAATCGGTCGCTTGTCGTTACTTTCCAACACTTTCCTGACCTTGTTCGACAAATGCAGGTCTACAAATGGTCCTTTTTTCAAACTACGAGGCACTATTCTTCTCCTATCGCTTAGAACGGCGACGGACAATCATCTTGTCAGTTCGCTTGTTCTTACGCGTCTTGTAACCTTTAGTTGGCACACCCCATGGAGATACGGGATGACGACCGCCTGATGTCTTACCTTCACCACCGCCATGCGGGTGATCTACCGGGTTCATCACAACACCACGCACTGTAGGCCTTACACCTCTCCAACGTTTCGCACCTGCTTTACCAAGTGAACGCAAGTTGTGTTCGGAGTTCGATACTTCACCCACCACTGCCCGACATTCGGCCAGTACCTTTCTCATTTCCCCAGATCGAAGCCTAAGCGTGACGTAGCGTCCCTCTTTGGCAACGAGCTGCGCTGAGGTTCCAGCGCTACGCGCTATCTGCGCGCCTTTTCCACACTTCAATTCAACGCAGTGAATAACACTACCCATTGGGATATTTCGCATCGGCAGACAATTGCCCACCTTGACCGGCGACTGCTCACCCGATTGAACGATGTCGCCTGCAGCAAGGCCTTTGGGCGCGATGATGTAGCGTCTTTCACCATCTTCGTATTTCAGGAGCGCAATATTTGCGGTTCTGTTTGGATCGTACTCTAGTCTTTCTACCTGGGCGGTAATACCATCTTTGTTTCGTTTGAAATCTACGACCCGATACTTCTGCTTGTGACCACCACCGATATGCCGCGTCGTAATCCGGCCACGATTGTTACGCCCGCCAGTTTTGGACTTTTTCTCCAATAGAGGCTTGTACGGTTCACCCTTATGCAAGTCAGGATTAACAATCTTGACGACGAATCTACGTCCTGGCGAAGTTGGCTTTGCTTTAACGACTGGCATGATCTTGTCTCTTATTCTTTAGACGCTATTAACTAACTAAAATCGATCTAACTAAAATCAATGTCGTGGCCGGCTTCCAGGCTTACATAAGCCTTCTTCCAGCTAGGGCGCTTACTGAACCCACGAGCGTTTCTCTTAACTTTCCCTTTTACATTCATCACAGTGACTTTTTTGACCGGCACTTCGTAAATCTTTTCAACAGCCTCTTTGATCTCTGGCGCCGTTGCATCTTTGGCGACCTTAAACGCGAACTGGTTCGCTGTGTCGGCAATAAGCGATGTCTTTTCTGATATATGTGCACCTAGAATGATGTTGTATAGACGCTCTTGTTTCATGCGAACAACTCCTCTGCTTTCTTCAAGGCACCAACGGTAAAGAGCACTTTCTTGAAACCAATCAGGTTCACCGGGTTTACACCCTGAACGTCAATAACATCAACGTTGTGAATATTTCTGCAGCCGAGGTAAAGGTTCTCATCAACCTCTTCGACCACAATCAACACGTTAGTCAGCTCAAGCTCTTTTAGTTTTGCGGAAAAAACCTTTGTTTTCGGCGCATCAATCGTGAAGTCTTCGACTACAACGAGTCGTTCCTGACGTACCAACTCGGAAAGAATTGCCTGCATGGCACCGTGGTACATCTTTTTGTTAACTTTTTTGGAATGGTCCATTGGCTTAGCCGCGAAGGTAACCCCGCCTCCACGCCAGATCGGGCTTCGAATCGTTCCGGCTCGAGCACGACCCGTCCCCTTTTGACGAAACGGCTTTCGGCCGCCACCCCTCACTTCGGATCTGGTCTTCTGGGCTTTTGTACCTTGTCTGGCACCCGCCATATAAGAAACGACGACCTGATGAACCAGTGCCTCGTTAAACTCCCTTCCAAATGCAGTGTCAGAAACGTCGACGCCGTTTTGGGCACCTATAATATCGAGGTTCAAGACTCACCTCCGCTAGTGACTTTAACTGCTGGAGTCACAATGACATCACCACCCTTTGCTCCGGGTACCGCGCCTTTAATCAGCAGCAAATTGTTTTCCTGATCTATTTTGACAACTTCCAGCGTCTGGGTTGTCACTCTTGCGGCGCCCATGTGACCCGCCATTTTCTTACCTTTGTATACCCGGCCAGGTGTCTGGCACTGACCAATCGAGCCAGGCGCCCGGTGAGATACAGAGTTACCGTGTGTTGCATCCTGCATTTGGAAGTTGTAACGCTTAATAACACCCGCAAAGCCCTTACCTTTCGACTTGCCACACACATCAACCTTCTGGCCTTCTGTGAATGCTTCGACTGTCAGAGAATCACCAACGTTCAGCGCTGCATCGTCTGTTCGAAATTCCCAGAGGCTTCTTCCAGCTTCAACCGAAGCCTTGGCGAATTGACCAGCGGCTGGTTTTTTCACTCGTGATGCCTTTACCGTACCGGCAGTCACCTGGATCGCCGTATAACCATCGGTGTCGACTGACTTGACCTGGGTAATTCTATTGGGAGTCGCTTCAATAACAGTTACAGGAATCGATACGCCATCTTCAGTGAAGACACGAGTCATTCCTCTTTTTATTCCAACTATGCCAATGGTCATCTTGTTATTCCCTTCCTTCTACCTTTACCTACTGCGTATTACTTCCGTTTCTGTACTTAAGCCAGATTGATCTGGACTTCTACACCTGCGGCCAAATCCAGTTTGGTTAACGCATCAACGGTTTTTTCAGTAGGCTCTACAATATCGAGCAGACGCTTGTGAGTCCGGATCTCGAATTGGTCTCTAGCATCTTTATAGACGTGGGGCGAAGTCAGCACAGTGAATTTTTCTATTCGAGTAGGCAAAGGGATTGGGCCTTTTACCTGCGCGCCGGTTCGCTTGGCTGTATTGACAATTTCCTGCGTCGAAATATCGATGAGCCGATGGTCAAAGGCTTTCAATCGAATTCTAATTCTCTGGTTTTGCATTCAAACCGTCTCCGTTTACAACGGCGCACCATTGTAATTCACTGATTTATAAAGCAAAAAAGGCCCTCCCTAACAAGGGAAGACGCATTCAATGCTTGTTGCTCGCGATCGAGCTGCCCATGGCTCCAAATCGGAACCTTGTCTATGTCCATGAATAAGCTAGTTATTCATCTCATCCTCCGCAAACCGCTATTTAGCAGCCTCCGAAGAAATTACGTGAGTTACACCCACGTCGAGGGCGCGAATAGTACGCAACCTTTCCATGAAATGCTACTGTTTTTGCAGCTACCGGTAGAAAAGACGCCAGCGGCGCCCACTTGCCTCAAGCTTTTTAGTCGTTTCACGCCTGATTAGCCGGATTTTACCAGCATTTCGCGGGAGTAAAGTAAGCGCTAACTTACTGCCAGAAGGCTTATGATCAAGGATAGGGTGCGATTCCAGTCAGATCCGCGCCTTTATTTGCGATAGCACACCTTTAGGTCAACCGGAGATCGCTTCCGACAGCAAAAATCGGGATACGGGCGACCTACCGAGTGACTCTTCAGCTTCGGTCAAATGCGGTGATTATCCACCGCAAGATCCCTCTGCTTCGGTCGGGATATCTGAATAGCTAGGCTATTCAGATATCT
>Ga0209091_10000125_pt1 | contig 73249 bp, 68 predicted proteins | sample ArcticOcean_MG_C_6_FD_187438 | JGI IMG/M metagenome (GOLD analysis project Ga0209091, IMG submission 187438) | Marine microbial communities from western Arctic Ocean - ArcticOcean_MG_CB8_128 (SPAdes) (version 2) | ecosystem: Environmental > Aquatic > Marine > Oceanic | place: Arctic Ocean...
TTTTTTGAACCCATTTATCGTGCCAGTGCTCATCTTCGCCGGGTTCAACAAAAAACTCCAGCTCCATTTGCTCGAATTCTCTTACTCGAAAAATAAAGTTTCTAGGAGTAATTTCATTTCTAAAAGCTTTACCTATTTGAGCTATACCAAATGGTAATACTCTTGAGGTTGAGTCAATTACATTTTTAAAGTTGGTAAAAATCTGTTGAGCAGTCTCGGGTCTTAAATATGCAAAGCTAGTCCCATCATCAACTGGGCCAACATTTGTTTTAAACATTAAATTAAAAGGCCTTGGTTCAGTTAAATTACTTGATTCACAGGAAGGACATTTTTGATCTTCAATATGATCAGATCTCCACCTTGATTTACAATCTTTACAATCAACAAGAGGATCAGTAAATGTTTCTTCATGGCCAGAATACTTTAAGACATTTGGGTGGGTTAAGATTGATGAGTCTAAGCCCTCAACATCATCTCGCTCATAAACCATTGAACTCCACCAAGCATCTTTAAGGTTATTTTTAAGCTCAACTCCAAGAGGCCCATAATCATAGAGGCCTTGCAGGCCTCCATATAGCTCATTAGTTTGATATATAAAGCCTCTTCTTTTACAAAGAGAGACTAAATCTTCCATACTAGATGCCGTCAAAATAAACCTCCAATTCCTAAATATTTAAATATAATTAAGAATTCTTTTTTTATAATAGTTTGAACCTAAAAAATAGCTTTAATCCACTAACCCTTTAAAGCACATCCCTTTCTTAGTATGCCCTCTACTCTTTTTGTCGAAACTCCCTTGCTGTTGTTCAGAATTAAACCATCATTAAAAGTGATAGCTTTCTTCGAATCCCTAACGCCACTTATTATTACCCTTGAAGCAAGACTATTTCGTTTAGGAAAAATAGGCGTCACTTCAATAGCTCCCATTTTTTTTGAAAATAAATGAAGTAGCTTTGGTAAATTATTAATATGATTAATAAAAGTTATCTGTCCTCCTGATTTTGAAAAAGCCAAAGATTTTTTTATCCAAAGGTCCAATGTTTTTGCATTACCAATATTGGCTGCTTTTTTATTATCATTTTTAGGAGTAATTGACGTTTCACTATTAAAGTATGGAGGATTAGCATAAACATGATCAAATGTTTGGCCTTTAGAATTTTGAATATCCTTAAGATCACCTTCAATATCAACCTTCAATATATTAATAATTTTTTGATACTGATTAAGTTTAATATTTTCTTTTGAAATTTCTATCATTTGCTGGTTATTTTCAAATCCAAGTATTGTTAACCCCTTAATTCTATGAGCCAAACATATTGAAACAACTCCTGAACCAATCCCAAGCTCTAAGCAATTGTCTCCTCTTTTTGCATTGATTGAAGATGCTAAAATTACAGCATCATGGCCCGCTCGATAGCCCTTTTTTAATTGAATAATTTTTAGCTTGCCGTCCAAAAAGCCATCTAATGTTTTTTCACTACTCATAAATCAACAGTAATATAGAAATCTATACCCCAAATAACTTTGTTTAAAGACTACCTAAGAAATCTATGATACATAATTTATCAAGATTTGATTAAGGTAAGCATTATGAAAAAAATAAGTAAAGCAGATCTATCGATAAAAGAATTAGTAAGTTTAATTGAAGAAGACTTCCTAAAGACTAATGACCTCATTAAAGATCAAATTATAAGCAAAGTTGAAAGAATACCTGAGCTATCTAGTCATATAGTGGGCTTGGGCGGGAAGAGATTAAGGCCAATATTGACAATTGCATGCGCAAAAATGTTAAACGTAAAAAGCGATCATCATATTACTTTGGCAGCCGCTGTCGAGCTACTACATACAGCCACTCTTCTACATGATGATGTAGTAGATGAAAGTAATTTTAGGAGGGGCAAGGAGACCTCACATACGCTATGGGATAATAAATCTAGTATCCTTGTAGGTGATTATTTATTAGGGAAAGCATTTCAGTTAATGGTCAAAACAGGATCGTTAGAGTGCTTAAAAACACTATCAAATGCTGCGGCAATTATTGCTGAGGGAGAAGTTCTTCAACTGGTAGCAATAAACAATATTAATATCAAAAAAAATGAATACATGAAGATAATAGAATCTAAAACAGCAGCACTTTTTTCCAGTGCTTGTGAGGTTGGAGGAATTATTTCTAATTCATCAAATGAAATAAATAAATCACTTTTTTCTTTTGGCAAAAATTTAGGAACTTCATTTCAATTAATAGATGATGCTCTGGATTACTCAGGAAAATCAAAAAATCTTGGAAAAAATATCGGAGATGATTTTTATGATGGCAAAGTAACTCTTCCAGTAATTATTTCATATGAGGAAGGGAATCAAAACGAAAAAAAATTTTGGGAAGACGTTTTCGTAAAGGGTGCTAGAAATGATCAAGATTTAATTAAAGCAAATAAAATAATAAATAAAAATCAAACTATTAAAAAAACATTGGAGCTTGCTAATGTTTATGGAGAAAAAGCAAAAGAAGATTTATCCATATTTCCTGACACAGAAATAAAAAAAGGATTAATTAATTTAGTGAATTTATCATTAATTAGAGATCATTAAGTAATGTTTTTTCTATCAACCACTCTGGGTGTTCTTTTTTTATACTATCAAAAGCTTTATCAATAAATTCACTTTCAAATAAACCAAAGCAAGCTGAGCCAGATCCAGTCATCCTTGAAAAGAATGAATTATTAATATTTAAGATATTAATTATATCGACCAAGATTGGGTAGGCCTTAAAAGCATAATCTTGTAAATCATTGTCAAAAGTCTCTAGAATATTATTTTTTAGCCCACCAGAAAGTAATTCTATTGTTTTTTTTGCTTTTTTTATATCCAGGTCTTTTGTTTGCATTGGACCTATAAGAGAAAATATTTCTTTAGTATATATTTCTATTTTTGGATAAATAATAAGCATATGATAACTTTTCCTGAAATCAACTTTTCGTAATTTTTCTCCTCTTCCATAAGCAATAATTGGCTTGGAGACAATACACGCTGGAATATCTGCTCCCAAATCTTTTCCAAAATCACACATTTCATCCTGGCTCATACCAAGATCAAGGAACTTATTCATTAAACGAATTGTTGCAGCGGCATCTGCAGATCCACCGCCTAGTCCAGCTCCAATAGGGATATTTTTTTGCAAAATAAGATCTATCTTGGGGAGTTCCTTTAGGTAATATTCTTTTTTTATTTTATTAATCACCCTTATAACCAAATCATCTTTGAGATGAGTATCACTAAGGGAGGTATTTACTTTATATGAAAATTTTTTAGATTTTTTCAGAATTAATTTATCTGAAAAATTACCAAAACAAATAAAACTAATTAAATTATGAAAACCATTAGCTTTTTTACCGCTAAGATTTAAGTAGAGATTAATCTTCGATTTAGCTAACTCAATTAATTCCATGACTGTAAATAATTTTTACATTCCACCATATAGAGGCCCCTCTCCGCCCTGTGGAGCAACCCAGTTAATATTCTGTGAAGGATCTTTAATATCGCATGTTTTACAATGAACGCAATTTTGAGCATTAATTTGAAGGCAAGGCTCATTTGATTCCGCTGATTTAATTATTTCATAAACGCCAGCAGGGCAATATCTTTGGGCAGGTTCGTCATACTCAGGCAAGTTAAAAGAAATAGGTATAGATGCATCTTTGAGAGTTAGATGTGATGGCTGATCCTCTTCATGATTTGTATTAGACAAAAATACTGAAGACAATTTATCAAATGAAAATTCTCCGTCTGGCTTAGAGTAGTGAATTTCATTACACTCTGAAGCTTTTCTTAGTGTTTTATGGTCTGGTTTGTTATGACCTAAGGTAAATGGTATTGTTATTCCAAAGGTACTCAACCACATATCAAGCCCACCAAGTAAGGTTCCAATTAAGGGTCCATACCTTGCTTGATAAGGCTTAATATTTCTTACTCTTTTAAGCTCTTTTGCAATTCTACTATTTTCATATTTTTCTTGATAATTTATAAGATCTTTTTCTTGGCTACCAGAGACATAATTATCAATAATTGCTTCTGCAGCCAACATCCCTGACTCCATAGCATTATGTGTACCTTTAATCTTTGGATAATTTAAAAATCCTGCAGAACAACCAATTAATGCACCACCCGGAAAGTATAATTTAGGAACAGATTGATATCCCCCTGTAGTTATAGCTCTAGCACCATATGAAATTCTTTTACCTCCCTTTAGAACTTTCTTTACAGAAGGGTGAGTTTTGAATTGCTGAAACTCATCAAAGGGCGATACGTAAGGGTTAGTATAATTTAAATGAATAACGTACCCAATTGAAACTAGATTTTTATCAAAATGATATAAAAATGATCCACCATTAGTCTCATCAGTTAATGGCCATCCCATAGAGTGCTCAACTAAACCGTCTGTAAAATTTTCTTCATTAATTTCCCACAGCTCTTTAAGGCCAATGGCATATTTTTGATAATCACTATCTTCAGAAAGGCTAAAATTATCAATAAGAAATTTTGAAAGAGACCCTCTTGTACCCTCTGAAAACAGAGTGTACTTAGCATGTAATTCCATTCCACTTTCCCAAGAATCTTTTGCTAAACCTTCTTTTGATACACCCATATCACCTGTTGCAACGCCTTTTACTCGTTGATTTTCATCAAATAGAACTTCTGCAGCACTGAAACCAGGATAGATCTCAACTCCTAACCCTTCTGCAACATCACCTAACCACTTACAAACATTTCCAAGACTTACTATATAATTTCCATGATTCTTCATTAGGGGTGGTAAAAGAAACTGAGGAATTGAAAAAGACCAATCTTTTCCAAAGTATGAGAGTTTGTCTTTTTTAACCTTAGTTTTTATTGGACTATCAAGCTCTTTCCAATTAGGTAACAATCTATCTAGCGCTACTGTTTCTATAACAGCACCAGAGAGAATATGAGCTCCGACTTCACTTGCTTTTTCCAATACACAAACAGACAGGTCTAAATCATTTTTTTGCGATAATTGCTTTAGTTGAATAGCGGCTGATAAGCCAGCAGGTCCTGCGCCAACAATTAGAACATCGTATTCCATTGATTCTCTTGATGATGAATCTAACACTTGTCCTTGTCTCGCGTTAACTTCATTAATAGGTATCTTTTCCATGTTTTAACATTTAACATAGTTTGATAATCAAATGAAACTGATATAATTAATAAATACTATTTATATTATAAATAATAAATTAATATACTATTTAAATAAATGATACTTAATATGCGTAAACTTTTAGATGATCTCAAATGGCAAATTGAAGCAGGTATTGATGTTACCATAGGAGATAAGCCAAATAATAAGTTCTATCAAGAAGAGGGTAATAACCAAAATCATACAAATGAGAATTCCTCAAAATCCTCTGAGATATTTGAAAATAATTCTTTGAATGATGAATTAAAGACTATTAAAACATTAGAAGAATTAAAAAAAATTTTAAAAGAAAATAATTTCTGTAATCTTCAAAAATCATCAAAAAATTTAATATTTTCTGATGGGGATAGCAATTCTAATATTATGGTCATTTCAAATAACCCTGATTCAAGCGAGGATAATCTGGGAAAACCTCTTGTTGAAAAAAATGGCGAACTTTTTAATAATATTCTTTCTGCAGCTGGCCTTTCAAGATCTTCAGTTTATATAACTCCGGTTATACCTTGGAAAATCCCTGGTGAAAGAGATCTCACTTTAGATGAAAAAAATACTCTATTGCCGATATTAAAAAAACATATTGAAATTATTAATCCTAAAATTCTCATTCTTCTAGGCTCAGACCCATTAAAGTATTTATTAGATGATGATGATGGAATGATGAAGAAAAGAGGAAAATGGTTAAATTATATATTTGGAGAACAGTCTTTACCTTGCTTAACACTTCTAGATCCGGGGTTCTTGATAAGAAGGCCGGAATATAAGAGGGAAACTTGGAAAGATATTTTAAATCTAAAAGATAGAATTGAGGAATTAATATAAATGAAAAAAAATAATATATTGGAATTTAAAAAACTTAATATCTGTATATTGACTATTTCTAGTTCAAGAAATTTGTCAAACGATAAGTCAGGTGATGTGCTGGAGGAAAGAATTTTAAGTTTTGGTCATAAATTATTTGAGAGGGACATAACGAAGGATAATAAAGATTCTATTAAGAAAATTGTAACTCGCTGGTCCAGTAATAAAGAAGTTGACGTCATAATAACATCTGGAGGAACTGGTTTAACCGAAACCGATGTAACACCAGAGGCGTTAGAGGAGATTTTTGAAAAAACTATTTCTGGATTTTCAACAATATTCCATCAAATATCTTTCGGTAAAATAAACACATCAACTATACAATCAAGAGCTACAGCAGGGATCTTAAAAGAGACATTTATCTTTGCTCTTCCTGGGTCTCCTAGTGCTGTAAAGGATGGTTGGGATGAAATTCTTTTACACCAATTGGACAGCAGACATAAGCCATGCAATTTTGTTGATATACTTCCGAGACTTAAGGAAGATATCTAGTCAAAGATTTCTTTTTAATTCTTCAATACTCTTATCTATCAAATCAGATGATATTTTATCATCAATATTTTCTTTAAGATATTCTCGAGCAATTATGACTGATAAATCAGTAGCTTTTGACCTAACTTCTCTAATAGCCTCGTCTCTTGCTTGTGAAATTTTTAAATCAGCTTGCTTTTGCTTTCTTTGAATTTCCTCTTCAAGAGCTTTCTTAGAGTCTTCCGCTAAAATTAGGGCTTGATCAGAGGCTCTTTTTAAAATTTCTTGAACCTCTTCATCACATTTCTCAAACTTTCTTTTTTCTTTAGCTAAAAGTGACTGGGCCTCTTCATGAAGAATTCTGGCTTCGTCAAGTTCCTTTTGAATAGCTTCAGATCTTTCATCTAATGCATTTAATACTAGAGTAGGAAAACCAGCCCAAACAACAAAACCTACAAAAAGAAAAAATGAAACGGCTACGAAAAAAGTTGCATCAAACATTAAAAGTTATCCTTAATTTAGATTTTTTGAGAACTTGCTCAAATCTTTCTTTTCAACTTTCTTTACAAAAAGATTATTAAGCATTTCTTCAGCAATATCTTCGGCAACAAGAGATATATCCTTTAATGCTAAATGCTTACTTTCAGTTATTGTATTTTCTGATGAGGTGATATCTTTCAAAGCCTTATCTTCAAATTCTTTTCTTTTTAAAGAAATTTTTTCTAAGCTTATTTGTCTTTCAGTCATCAAATTCTTTTGCGATTGTAGTTTTGCTTCTTCAATTTTTATTCTCAAATCCTCTACAACACCATCAGCCTCTAAAGAGAGGGATTTAGCCTCATCTAAATCATCTGTAATAGTATCTTTTCTTTCCTCAATAACATCTGAAATCCTTGGTAAAGCAATTCTTGATAGAACTACATAGAGTACAGAAAGGCTTAAAAAAAGCCAAAAAAGTTGAGGTAGAAATGTTGTAAAGTCTAGTTGAGGCATTAAAGTTAGCTCTTACTAAACAACAAACAGAAGTATTAAGGCAACTAGAAGACCAAAAAGGCCAGTAGCCTCTGCTAAAGCAAACCCTAAAAGCAAATTAGGAAATTGTGCTTGTGCGGCGCTCGGATTCCTTAATGCTCCTTGCAAGTAACTACTGAATATTAGTCCGATACCAATACCAGCTCCTGCTAAAGCTAAACATGCTATTCCAGCACCTATATATTTTGCTGCTTCTGCTTCCATTTTACTCTCCTTAATTAAATTAGTTAATAATGTTTATAATAAAACCTAATGCATATGCAATGAATCATTTAAATAAATACATGTTAAAATTGTAAAAACATACGCTTGTAAAAAAGCAATTAGTATTTCTAAACCTGTAAATGCAACCATTACGCCCAAAGGAAGCCAGCCGCCGGCAATTCCCATCGAAATTACGAAACCAGAAAAAACTTTAAGCATTGTGTGACCCGCCATCATATTAGCGAATAATCTTACTGAAAGACTAATTGGTCTTGTAAAATATGAGATAACTTCAATTATAACAAGAAGAGGTAGCATAAAAACAGGAACGCCCTTAGGAGCAAAATAGCCTAAAAAACCTATGCCATGCTTTACAAAACCAACAACAGTTACTAGTAAAAATATTAAAAATGCTAATGCAAATGTTACGGCAATATGACTTGTAACGGTGAAGCTATAAGGCATCATACCAAGCATATTTAAAAAAAGAACAAACATAAATATTGTAAAAATAAATGGAAAATATTTTTTTCCTTCTTGTCCAACGTTTTGTCTTACCATATTTGAAACAAACTCATAAGAAAGCTCAACAAGCGACTGCATCCTTGATGGAACAAGAGCTTGTTTTCTAACAAAAAATATAGAGAAAAAACTTATAAGAGTTACAGCAATTACCATAAATAAAGATGAGTTAGTAAAAGACAAATCAAAACCACCGATATTAATATCTACATATCTAGCAATTTCAAATTGGTGCATTGGGTCTGCAGGAAAGGATCCTGTGCCATGATGACCATCTAAATTTTCTGCTGAAGCCATTTATAAACCTTTGAGATTAAGACTCATTATTCATACTCTTAGCAGTCTTAATAACATTTATAATTCCTGCTGCAATACCTAAAATAAAAAATATTAGAAGAAACCATGGTTTAGTTCCTAGCCACTTATCAATAGACCACCCCATAACACCTCCGACTACGATTCCTGAAACAAGTTCAGTACTTAATCGAAATGCTAAACCTAAGGAGTTACCTCGTTTTTCTATATTATCTGATGTTCGAATTAAGCTTTCTTGAGACTTTATTTTGTTAACACGATCAATAACATCAGAAGTATTTTTAGAGGGTTTATTTGCTTCATTTTCTAATTTCGTATTTTTAGGATTCAAAATAATCACCTATAATGAAAATATATTACATATTATTAAGCTAGTTTTCGGAATTTCTCTGCTGTACTTAAATCAACTGAAACAAGCTTACTAACTCCTTTTTCCTGCATAGTAACACCGAACAGCCTGTCCATCCTAGACATTGTTAAGGCGTGATGAGTTATTATAAGAAATCTTGTATTTACACTTTTGGACATTTCATCAATCAAGTCACAAAATCTCTCAACATTTGCATCATCTAGCGGAGCGTCAACCTCGTCAAGAACACAAATAGGAGATGGATTAGTTAAAAATACAGCAAATATCAATGAGGTTGCTGTAAGTGCCTTTTCCCCTCCTGATAGCGAGTCCATTGATTTTAATTTTTTACCAGGTGGCTGAGCTAACATTTCTAGGCCAGCCTCCAAAGGGTCATCAGAATCTACAAAATTTAACTCGGCATTTCCTCCGCCAAATAATTTTTTAAAAACTTCTTGAAATTTAGAATTTACTTGCTCAAAAGCAAGCTTCATTCGCTCTCTGCTCTCTTGATTAAGTCCGCTAATTCCTTTCTTAAGCTCTGAAATTGCTTTATCTAAATCCTCTCTTTCTGATTTTGTTTCATCAAACCTCTCTTGAATATCCTCTAATTCAAATTCAGCCCTTAAATTAACGCCCCCTAAAAGCTCTCTTTCATTCTTAAATCTCTCATAATTTTGTTCAGCATTTATTTCACTAGGCCTAGGATTATCGTCAGAAAAATTAGTGATTTTTATCAATTCATCAAAATTTATATTAAGCTCTTTATTGATTAGGGATTCAACTTCTTTTATTTTATCGTTATTATTTTGTAAAAAAATCTCCAATCTACCCTCTGTTTCTCGAGCTTGCGCTTCTTTTTCAGCAGCATCTTTTGCCTTAATTCTAATTTCATTTAGCTGATTTTCTAATTTAATAAAATTATCCTCGGAAGATGATTTTAAAATCTTTGATTTCTCTATTAGGGTTTGTAACGAATTTTTTTTGTTTTCAACTTCATCAGGTAGATCTATAGTTTTTGATTTTTCATCCTTTAGGCTTTTTAAGCGAGTATCAAGCTCTAAAATTTGATTCTCAGTTTCAGGTATTTTTTTATCCAAATCATCTTTATTGCTGATCTCAGAATTTATTCTGTCTAATTCTATTTTGAATTTAGTAATATCATCTTGAATTTTTTCACTTTCGTCCCTCACGCTATCAATAGTTTTAAATTTTGCTTCAAAGTCGATAATTGAAGTATTAATAACATCTAACTGCTCTAGATTTTCTAAACTATCCTTATTGAAATCAACTAGTCTTGAATTTAAGCTTGATAATTCCTCTTTTGAAAGAGATATTTTTTTATCTAGGTTAACTTTATTATTAATCTCAGTATTAACCCTATCAAGTTCTATTTTTAGATTAGTAATATCATTTTGGATCTTTATACTTTTTTCTTTAATTGTATTAATACTTTTGAATTTCTCTTCAAACTCATCAATCGTCTTAAGAATATCCTCAAGTTGATTTCTATTTTGAAGCCTTTCGGCAGCAGAGCTTGATGACTTTGAGGCAGCAACTAAACCATCCCAGCGCCATAAATCGCCTTCTTTTGAAACAAGGCATTGCCCATATTTAAGTTTAGAAATTAATTTTATTCCATTTTCTCTAGCTACAATTCCTGTTTGGCTAATGCGCCTTTTTATTGCTGAGGATCCAGTTACATATTTTGATAATGGTTCGCTCCCATCAGGAAGATCAGCATTATCAACAAACTCATCGAGTGATTTCCAATATACTGGCTCTTCATCATTTATCGAATAATATAATTCATCGCCTAATAATGCGTCTAATGCATTTTCATATCCCGGCTTAACATTAAGCTCATCAATCAAAGAGTCGTTAGTATTAAAACTTGCCCCGATTACTCTACTTAAAGTCTCTTTTTGAGAATAAATTGAAATCATTTTATTAACAAAATCATCATTTTCTTTTAAATGAGTAACTTTAGTTTCTATCTCCTCAGTGATGATCTTTTCTTTTTCCTTAATAGTATTTTTCTCAGCATCACTATCGATTGATATACTTAAATCGGCCAGAAGATCGTTTTCTCTTTTAATTTGAGACAAAATATTTTGCTTTAAATCATTGTCTGAACTTATAATTTTTTCAATATTTTCTTTCTTAGAATAAATATTAGAGAAATCACTTAATAAGGTATTATTTTTAATCAAATCATTTGCTCTATTACTTATAGAGTTTTCTAAACCTTGCTTTCTTTTGATATTGATTTCATTATCGCCATGCCTTGAAAGTAAATCCTTTAAATCTTTTAAAATATCGTTTTCTCTAGCTAGCTGAGAAGTTGTCGAATCTATGAATCTGCTCAGCTCGCCAGATCGTTCTTTTTGTCTTAAAATCTCTTTATCTAAACCCTCCATTTCAATTAGTAAGCGTTGTAATTTTGCGGAATCTACCGTTACCTTCTCTCTTAACGGTGCTAGCTCACTTTGAAGTGAAATTTCGTTTGAATTTAGTGAAGCAACTTCTTTTACCGCCTCTTGATGCTTTCTAATTGCATCATTAAATTGTTTTTTTGACTCATCCAGTTGTTCGTTAATAGTTTCATATTTTACCGCCAAAACAACTGATTGGGCATTCCTAATTTCTTCAGACAAGGATTTATATCTATTTGCTTCCCTAGCTTGTTTTTTAAGAGACCTCATTTGAGATGATAATTCCTTTAAAACATCATCTAGACGCTCAAGGTTTGTATGAGCAGCATTTAGCCTTAATTCAGCCTCATGACGCCTAACATGAAAACCTGATATACCTGCTGCCTCCTCTAGAATTCTTCTTCTTTGCTCTGGCTTTTGACTAATTAACTCGTCAATTTGGCCTTGTCGCACTAATGAAGGCGACCTAGCTCCGGTGGATACATCTGCAAAAAGCATTTGGACATCTCTGGCCCTTATATCCTTTCCATTAATTCTATATGCTGAACCAGATTCCCTTTCTATTCTGCGAGTAACCTCAACAACATCGTCATTATTGTATTCGTTTGGAGCATTTCTTTCCTTATTATCAAGAACTAATGAAACCTCAGCAAAATTTCTTGCAGGTCTATTTTCTGTTCCAGAAAAAATAACATCGTCCATAGAAGATGTACGCATTGATTTATATGATGTTTCTCCCATTGCCCATCTAAGAGCTTCTACAAGATTTGATTTACCGCAACCGTTAGGCCCAACAACACCAGTCAATCCTTTTCCTATATTAACCTCAACAGGATCAACAAAGGATTTGAAATTTGAGATACGTAATTTTTTAAAATCCACTTTTTCCCTTACTTAATTTCAGCTAACATTTCTTGATAATCCAAAGAGGATATTTTCTTTCCATTTACGAAGACGGATGGGGTACCGTTGATGCCGAAGCTATTCGTAGCTAAACTCATATTAGACTCAATTAATCTTATTAATTTTTCATTACTTAGGCATATTTCAACCTCAGAAATTGATAATCCAAAGTTTTTAGCTATAGATAGAAGTCCTTGATAGCCATCTTGCATCCATTTTTTTTGAGTCTTTAGTAAAATATTTATAACATCAAAATATTTACTTTCGTCAACACAGTTTGCTATTAATGTGCCAGCCATAGCATATTGATCCAAGGGGAAGTCTCTAAATATATACTTAACTTTTCCGGTATCAATTAAATCAGATTTTATTTTTGGAAATATTTCATTGTGAAAATCTGAACAATGAGGGCATGTCATTGAGGCGTACTCAATAATAGTATTTTTAGGATTTCCCATGCTAATCATATGATCACCCTCTAAATCTCTTGAGACACCATAAGAAGATGTAACTTCTAGCTGAAGATCTTGATCATTTGAGATTACATTATTATTCATGCTGGATAAAAGCATAATAAGAATGGCAAAAACGGCAGAAACAGAAATTAACAAAATTATATTTTTTCTTTTCATATTAAAATTCCTAACTGAGTCGTTTATATATTATAGTTCATTTTTTCTCTTAAGAACTGCCTTTTCTAATTTAAAAAGAGCTTTTTCTATAGGGCTTTTATCTTTGGAAGAAAAAAGTTCACTATTATTATCCGTAAAAGAGTTTTTCTTGTCACCCTTTAAAGCCGATTCTTCTTTATTATCATCATTTTCTATTTCTAATGGAAGATTTTTAAATTGGATTTTATTTACCGCTTTAAAACCATAGTATAAATTTATTTTTTCTATTACCTCTTCTTTCAAATATTCTAGTTCTGTGGCTACCCCGCCATCACAAGCAATAGTAAGTATTCCACCTGTTTTTTTAATATTTAATTTAATAGGTATAGAGTTATTAGAAAAACTCGAGCCAACTATTGTTTTCCAATTTTCCATTATGTGATTTTGTGCAAAGCCTTGTTTATTATAAAAAGATTTTGTAATTTTAGAGACAAACCATCCAAGTTGTGTTGCATTCCTAGGGTGTGTATTATTTTTTTTCAATTTAGGTGTTTATCTCATAAAAGGTTTAAATGAATTATAGTAACTTTTCAAAAAATGTTCTTAGTTGGTATAACCTAAATAAACGCGATCTTCCATGGCGATATAAGGGTAATTCAAAAAAAGATCCTTATAAGATTTGGGTATCAGAAATAATGCTCCAACAAACTACTGTGACTGCAGTTATTCCTTATTATAATAAGTTTATAAAAAGATGGCCTAATATAAAAAAACTCTCTTCTACAAATATAGAAGATGTTTTAGATTTTTGGTCTGGTCTTGGTTATTATAGAAGAGCAAGGAATCTTCACTTAACTGCAGGTATTATAAATAATGAATTTAATGGAGTTTTTCCAAATAAAGAAAGTGAAATAAAAAATCTTCCTGGTATTGGCGAATATACATCGGCTGCTATTAGGGCAATAGCCTTCAATAAAAATGATACTGTAGTAGATAGCAATATAGAAAGAATAATGGCTAGAGTTTTTTATCTAAAAGATCCTATCAATAAGATAAAAAGTGAAATTAAAGAATACGCAAAAATGTTAACACCAAATATAAAAAATGGTGATTATATTCAAGCCCTGATGGATATTGGGTCCATGATATGCCTACCAAAAAACCCACTCTGCGAATCATGTCCCATAATAAAATTCTGCCAAGCAAAAAAAAAATCTTCTGAAAATATTATTCCAATTAAAATAAAGAAAAAAATAAAGCCGATAAGAAAAGGTTCCGTATATTTAATAATATCCTCAGATAATAAAGTTTTACTTAAAAGAAGGGAGGATAATGGCATACTTCCTGGTATGCTTGAATTTCCATCCTATGGATGGTCAAAAGATGGAAGTGAAGAAATTGACAAAAAAATTCTTTCTATTGATGATTTTAAAAGAAAAAAAGGAATCGTGTCACATCAATTTTCTCACTTTAATTTGTTATTAACAGTTTATGAAAAAAAAGAATTTAATGTAAATGACATAAATGGTATGTGGATTGATAAGAAAGATTTAGGGAATTTAGGTCTCCCTACTTTAATGAAAAAAGTTTTTAATCACGTTAATATTTAATTATATTGGATAGAGAAATGGAAGATGACTATAAATCATTAGCCGACGACATTATTAAAAAATCACTCTCCAGGGGTGCAGATTTTTCAGACATAGTTATAGCTAAAAATTTATCAAAAAATGTTGGGTGTAGATTAGGTAATTTAGAAGAAATTGAGCAATCAGAAACTCAAGTCTTGGGACTAAGAACATTTATTGGAGAGCGTAGCGCAATTATATCAACCAATAATTTCTCCAGGGACTCAATAAATGAATCAATCGAAAGAGTTATTAATATGACAAAACTAGCCCCAAAGGACCCTATGGTGTCATTAGCTAGCCAAACCATAGATAAGATTCCAGATTTAGATTTGTTTGATAGTCACGATCTTAAGCCGGATGACCTTAAAGACTTAGCCCTCAGAACAGAAGAGGCGTCATTAAAGATTAAAGGCATAAATAACTCAAACGGGGCGTCTTCTTCTCAAAGTAAAACTTCTTTTCATCTATCAACGTCAAATGGTTTTTCAGGTGGCTATAAAAAAAGTAACTACTCAATTTCTTGCTCTTCAATTGCAGGTGATGATTTAAATATGCAGACTGACTATGATTATGATTCAAAAGTTTTTTTTAAAGATCTTAAAGATGAGCTTTCAATAGGTGAAAAAGCTGCAAAAAATACATTAGCTAAGTGTAATCCAAAAAAAATCAAAACATGTACATCAGATATAGTCTTTGACCCGAGAGTATCTAGAACTATTCTAGCCCACTTTTCCTCACTTATTAACGGAGCTTCGATTGCAAGAGGCTCAAGCTTTCTTAGTGAAAAAATGAATACTAAAATTTTTAATAAAGATGTGAATATAATTGATGATCCATCTATACTTAGAGGTATAGCCTCAAAACCTTTCGATGATGAAGGCTGTGGTATACAAAAATTAAATATTGTTCAAAATGGTAATCTAAATTCTTGGATTCTTGATACGACAACAGCCAAACAGCTAAATCTGAATTCTAATAATAGAGCCTCAAGAGGAATGTCATCACCTCCAAGTCCAAGCAGTACAAATATGTTTATAGAGAATGGATCATTTTCAGTAAATGAAATCATAAAAAATATTAAGGATGGATTCTATGTTACAGACCTTATAGGGCAAGGTGTAAATTTGATTACAGGCGATTATAGCAGGGGTGCCGGAGGTTTTAAAATTGAAGATGGGAATATTACATTTCCAATAAATGAAGTAACAATTGCTGATAATTTAAAAGACATGTTTAGTAGAATGATTATTGCTAATGATTTGGACTTCAAATATTCAATAAATTCTCCAACAATACTAATTGAAGGTATGAAAATTGCAGGTATTTAACCCCTCATCAGAGCATATGATAATTAAAGATACCATCTTAAGAGCTGGCGATATAGCTTTAAAATGGTTTAGAAATGACCCAGAAAATTGGGAAAAGGAAGATGGTAGCCTAATATCAAAAGTAGATATTGAAATAAATAATTTATTAATGAAAATACTAAAAAAGAATAACCCAAGCTTTGGTTGGCTTTCAGAAGAAACTGAAGATGATAAATCAAGGCTCACAAATGAAGTTACGTATGTTGTTGACCCTCTAGACGGAACAAAGGCCTTCCTCGAAGGAAAAAAAGAATTTTCTATTTCAATAGCGCTTGTGAAAAATGGAGAACCAATTTCTGGAATAGTTTATAGCCCCTCAACAAAGGAAATCTTTGAATCTGAAAAAGGTAAGGGGTCATGGAAGAACAATAAACAAATAAAGATAAGTAAATATAAAGAATTAAGCGGTTGTAAGATGGTAGCATTTAAACCAATGTTCAGCCACCCATCCTGGAAGAAGCCTTGGCCCGATATGTTGATAGAAAATAAAAATTCTGTAGCCTATAGAATGGCATTAGTTGCATCAGGTGAATTTGACGCAATGATGGCTCTAAATTCAAAAAATGATTGGGATATTGCTGCTGGTGATCTTTTGATCAGAGAAGCAGGAGGCATTGTTTCTCAACATAACAACACTAAAATCAAATACAACGATCTATCTACAAAAAAACCGTCTGTTATTGGATCTAATCTAAAAATTTATAATGAAATTATTAATAGAGTAAAAGATCTGAAGCTCTAGAAAAAAAATATATTTTAGTATAGAAAATACTAAAGGATAATATAAGTTTTATGAAATACATTTTTTTACCAATAAATACTCTTTTAGTAGTTATTTTTATTAACTCTTACTCGTTTGCTATGGAAAAAAACGATAAGTATGAAGAAATAAATAGATCATTTCATAGCTTCAATGATTCAATTGATCAAAATATTTTAAAACCTAGTTCTGAAGTATACGGCCTACTTCCGGATTTTATTGAAAAAGGGATTACAAATATAATCTCCAATCTAAACGAGCCATCAAATTTTATTAATCATTTATTCCAAGGAGAAATTAATTATAGTTTTTCCTCTCTAGGTAGGTTAGCAATAAATTCGACAATAGGTATTGTAGGTATTTTTGATTTCGCTGACAGATTAGGAATTAAAAAATCATCTACTGATTTTGGTCAAACACTTAAGTCATGGGGTCTTGGCGAAGGGCAATACTTAGTCATTCCATTTATAGGCCCTAGGAGTACAAGACATTTTTTTGGAAGTATTATTGATGCAGGATTTAATCCTGTGAATTACGGAGTGCGAGACGAAGATAGTATAATAAGTATTTCGCCATCAATAATATTCGTCTTATCATCAAGATCAGCTAATAGTGATGCGATAGATGACCTAAGGAATACGTCGATAGATTATTACTCCAGTCTTAAATCAATTTATCTTCAAAGCAGAGGTATATATTTATCGGATGATTCAGAAGATGACGATGAATTCTTTAATGATATTTTTAATGATGAGGAAGGTATTTTTCCAGAGGCCCAAAAGTAATGCTAAAAAAAATACTTCATAAAAATATATTAATATTTTCACTTTTAATTTTCTTCCAGAGTAATGAATTAATTTCTGAAAACCAAAGTGCATCGGAATGGGTTGAAGGCATTAGTAATCAAGCATTAGTGATTTTAGGAAACGATTCGCTTACAGATTTAAATAAAATGGAATACTTAGAAAATATTTTTATTAAAAGTCTTGATATAAAAAGAGTATCTCTTTTTATTTTAGGACCATATAGGAGAAATCTTAAACCATCCGAATCATCTCAATATTTTGATGCTATTAAAAACTTTATTTCAAATGTTTATGCCAAACGTTTATCTTCTTATCCTTCTGGAAGTATTGAGATAACAAAAACAGAGGATAAAGGTAAAAGAGGTATAATTGTATCCTCTATTATAACATTTAATGATCGCCCAAATCCGATATCAATTGATTGGTGGATTATTCCTTCTTCAACTTCTCTTTATAAAGTTTTTGATATTAGAATATCAGGGATATGGATGGCACAAGAGCAAAGGTCAACATTTACAAGCTTTTTAAGTAGAAACAATGGAAATATATTAAATCTTATAAAAAAAATAGAATCTCAGAAAAATTAAACTTAGCGGGAAAATTTTTTATACTTAATCCTACTTGGTATACCTGAATCATCTCCATAGCGTCTCTTGTAATCTAAAAGATAATCTGAATAATTCCCTTCAAACCATTCAACATGGCTATTTCCTTCAAATGCCAAAATATGCGTTGCCATTCGATCTAAAAACCACCTATCATGACTAATTATTAATGCACTTCCAGAAAAATTTTCAAGAGCATACTCGAGAGCATGAAGTGTTTCAACATCAAGGTCATTAGTAGGCTCATCGAGTAATAATAAATTTGCGCCTGATTTTAAAACTTTTGCCAAGTGTACTCTATTTCTTTCGCCACCTGATAATTGTCCAACAACCTTTTGTTGATCGGTTCCTTTAAAGTTAAAAGCACTTACATAGGCACGGGAATTTATAATTGTTGAATTAACATCGATAATATCATTACCCTCTGAAATTTCTTCCCATACCGTTTTATTATCTTCCAAGGTATCCCTAGACTGGTCTACATAACCCATAACAACAGTATCACCCATCTTAATATCACCACTGTCAGATTCTTCAGCACCTGATAGCATTCTAAATAAAGTTGTCTTTCCAGCTCCATTTGCCCCAATAATTCCTACAATACCTCCAGGTGGTAGTCGAAAAGTTACATTTTCAATAATTAAATTATCTTGATATGATTTTGATAAATTATTAATATCCACCACCATTTCTCCAAGCCTGGGGGCTTTTGGTATGATAATTTGCGGCTCTCCGTTACTTTCTTTAACTTCATTATCCTTAAGGTCTTCATAACTTTTAATTCTTGCCTTAGACTTTGCTTGCCTAGCCTTAGGTGAAGCTGAAATCCAATCCAGCTCGCTATTCAACCTTTTCAATCTCGAGTTATCTTGCTTACTCTCTAATTCAATTCTTTTTTGTTTTTGCTTTAGCCACGAAGTGTAATTACCTTCGTATGGGATACCTTTTCCTCTATCTAATTCAAGAATCCACTCAGTAATATTATTAAGAAAATACCTATCATGTGTAATAAGAATTATTGTTCCGTCATAAGATTTGAGATAATTTTCAAGCCACGCGACTGTCTCTGCATCAAGGTGATTTGTAGGCTCATCTAATAATAAAATATCTGGATGTTGTAATAATAACTGACAGATAGCTATCCTTCTCTTTTCTCCTCCAGATAAATGAATTACATCCTTATCTGAATCTGGACACCTTAAGGCTTCCATAGCTTGGTTGACCTTAGACTCTAAGTCCCACAAATCCTTACTTTCTATTTGGTTTTGAAGTTCGGAAAGCTCATCAGCATTTTCCTCAGAATAGTTAACTGCAAGCTCGTTATATCTAGCTAGCAAGTCTTTTTGTTCTTTTAGCCCTACGGTGACATTCTCATAGACACTCATGCTTTCATCAAGCAGTGGTTCTTGAGGTAAATAGCCAATAGAAACACCTTCAGCTGCCCATGCCTCACCAGTGTAATCTGTCTCATGGCCTGACATTATTTTTAAAAAAGTTGACTTGCCAGAACCATTAACTCCCACAACTCCTATTTTAGCATTGGGAAGAAACGATAAGTTTATATTAGAAAATAGCTCCTTTCCTCCAGGCCAAGATTTTGATAAATCGTCAATTACATATGTGTACTGGTATGAGGTCATTATTTTCTCTTAATAAATTTTATTTTGACTGGTGGGCCCGGCAGGACTCGAACCTGCGACCAAACCGTTATGAGCGGTTTGCTCTAACCAACTGAGCTACGGGCCCGTTATAATAATCAATTACTAACTATCAAGAAAACTTCTAAGTTTTTTCGATCTAGTTGGATGTTTTAATTTACGCAATGCTTTTGCTTCTATTTGCCTTATTCTTTCTCTTGTTACTGAAAATTGCTGACCTACTTCTTCTAAAGTATGATCTGTATTCATACCAATACCAAAACGCATTCTTAATACCCTCTCCTCTCTAGGAGTTAGCATAGCAAGTACTTTTGTTGTTGTTTCCCTTAAATTAGACTGAACAGCGGCATCAACAGGTAATAATACATTTTTATCTTCAATAAAATCGCCTAAATAACTATCCTCCTCATCTCCAATAGGTGTTTCGAGAGAAATTGGTTCTTTTGCAATCTTGAGTACTTTTCTTACCTTATCTAAAGGCATTTTTAATTTTTCAGACAACTCTTCGGGGGTAGGCTCTCTTCCTATTTCATGTAAAAGTTGTCGAGAAGTTCTCACTAATTTATTTATTGTTTCAATCATATGCACTGGTATACGAATTGTTCTAGCTTGATCAGCAATTGACCTGGTTATAGCTTGCCTTATCCACCAGGTAGCGTAAGTAGAAAACTTATAACCTCTTCTGTATTCAAATTTATCAACTGCCTTCATAAGGCCTATATTTCCTTCTTGGATAAGATCAAGGAATTGAAGACCTCTATTTGTATATTTTTTTGCTATAGATATAACAAGCCTGAGGTTTGCTTCAACCATTTCTTTTTTTGCTACAGCAGCCTCTCTTTCGCCCTTTTGAACTTTTAAGACGATTTTACGGAATTCGCCAATCTCTAATCCAGTTTCCTCAGAAAGCTCAGTAATCTCATTTAGTAAACTTTTTATATCTTTTCGATTTTCTTGTACAAAGATCTTCCATCCTTTGCGCTTTAATCTAACAATTCTTCCTACCCAACCTGTGTCTAGTTCATTTCCATAATATTCAGTAAGAAAATCTTCTCTTGCGACCCCAGATTTATTTGCCATCTTCCAAAGTGATAATTCGGAGCCAACGAGCCTTTTGTTTATATCATAAATATGGTCCAATAATGAATCTACTCTATTGTTATTTAAGGATAATCCCTTCATGAGATTTTTTAAATCATTTGTAAATTCATCATATTTTTTAATTTGAGAAACACTTAAATCCGAATTCTTTGCTCTTAGTAAATTTCTTTTATCCTGAAGAGAACGCAACTTTTTGTACTTAACAGAAATTTCATCAAATATTAAAAACACCTCCGGCTTAAGATCAGCCTCCATAGCGGCCAAAGACACATTATTCTCGTACTCATTATAATCACTATCAGAATCGTCAGATTCCGAAGATCCATCCGTACTAGAAGAATCTTTATCGTTTGGATTTTTTGCAACTTTTTTATTTTTAGCATCAGGGCCAGCATATGACGCTTCTAAATCAATAATATCCCTTAAAAGAACCTGGCCTTCATTTAATTCATCTCTCCAAATTATAATAGCTTGGAATGTAAGAGGGCTTTCACAAAGGCCTTCAATCATTGCCTCCTTTCCAGCCTCAATTCGCTTAGCAATAGCCATTTCTCCTTCCCTAGACAAAAGGTCAACTGATCCCATTTCTCTTAGATACATTCTAACTGGATCGTCTGTTCTGTCTGTAGAAGTTGTTTTCGCAGGCTTTTCAACCTCTGCCTTTTCATCACTAGGATTGTCTTCTTGATCTTCGTTTTCAACTACAGAAATGCCCATTTCAGATAAAAGTGACATTACATCCTCAATTTGTTCCGAGGTGTATTTTTCTGATTTTATGACTTTATTTAAATCTTTGTAATTAACAAAACCCTCAGCCTTTGCCGCTTTGATCATTTTTTTTACAGCACGATTAGACATATCAAGCAGGGAATTTTCTTGAGGTGTATCTTCTTTTTTAGCTTTATTGATTTTCTTCTTTACCATATTTTTCTTCTATCATCCTAATTGAGCTATCCTTATCTTTTATAAGCTCAATAAAGCGCCTCTCATCATCTTCGTTATCAATTTTACCCTTATTATCCTGAATATCTTTCTCAAGACTCTTTATATGCTGATCATCTGACAAAATTTCAAGCCAAAGTTTAGAAATTTCTTTAAAATCTTTATTTTTTTGGTTTACCCAAAATTTATTAGCAAATTTTAAATTCTCTTCTGAAAAACTTTGGTAGTTACTTTTTATATAATCTTTTAGTAAGTCAACGCTAAGATCGTTATCATCTTTTTTCTCAAATAACAAAAGGTTATCACTTATTTCTTTAAGTTTAGAATTTTTAAAATTCGCTAACTCTAATTTTTCAAAAGATTTAATTACAAGCTCCGGGAATAAAAAAATACCTGAAATAATTAAGGCCTCGAGATCTGAAGGTAATTGCCCGCCAGATCCAAGTATACTTGTTTTTAAATTACTTGAAGCAAATCCTTTCTTAACAAAATTATCTTTATAGAAATTATTTTTGTTATATGAATTTACTGTATTTTTTTTATAAAACAATTCATCTAAATATTGTTTGAAAATCAAACCATAGTGTTTTTTTATACTTAAATCTTTGATTAAATTAACTTTTTTCCTTAATTCGCTTTCGAAACCTGATCTTCCCTCGGGCGTATTAATATCAGATACATTCATACAGGAATCCCAAACTAAATTTGTTAGCGGAACAGCTTGATTAACTAATTTTTTGAAATTCTCTAATCCATAATTTTTAATATAATCATCTGGATCAAGATTATCTGGAAGGTTGATAAATTTAAGCGATTTATTTGGCTTAATTAATCTAAGGGCCAACTCGCTAACCCTAAATGATGCCGCTTTCCCAGCCCTATCACCATCAAAACAAATTACTGGATTATTATTTTCTTTCCACAAAATGTTAAGTTGATTTTCAGTTATCGCTGTACCTAATGGTGCAACTGAAGCATTGAAACCCTTTGAAGCTAAACTAACAACATCCATATACCCTTCAACTACTATCAAATCGTCTTTTTCTTTAATATTTGGTCTAACTTTTGAAAAATTATATAAAATACTCCCTTTATGAAAAACTATTGTTTCAGGAGAATTTAAATACTTTGGTTGATCCTCTTTCTTTATAACCCTTCCGCCAAAACCAACGACTCTGCTCCTTGAATCCCTGATAGGAAAAATTATTCTATTACGGAACCTATCATAAAAATTGTTGTTATTATTTTCATTTTTAATGATCAGTCCGGCTAAAATCATAATCTCATGAGAAATACCCTTGGATAATAAAAACTTTTCCAATTGATTACCTTGTGATGCAAAACCAATATCAAATTCTTTTATTATCTGATCATCTATTCCCCTTCCCCTTAGGTACTTAAGAGCAAAAGAATTATTTGTTTCATAAATTTGAGAAGAAAAAAATGATTTTGAAAGATCCAGGGCATTAAATACTTCTTTATTTTTTTTGAATTTTTCTTCTTCTTCGGGAGATAAGTCTTGTAACTGAACTCCCGCTTCTTCTGCTAACTTTTCAACAGCTTCAGGAAAGCTCAACCCCCCAACTTCAACTAAAAATGTAAAAATATCTCCGTGATTGTTTGTTGAGAAACAATGATAAAATTGCTTTTCATCGTTGACTGTAAATGAGGGTGTTCTCTCTTTATTAAAGGGCGAGAGGCCAACGTATTCTTTACCTTTCTTTTTTAATTGAACTTTTTTACCCACAACTTGTGAAACAGGAATTCTATCTTTAATTTCATTGAGAGTGTTTATAGAAAATTTCATTTGCTAGCTATTTAGTTTGGTCTTAAGCATACCCGAAACTTTTCCAAAGTCCATTTGACCTGAGTAATTTTCTTTAAGGAATGACATAACCTTTCCCATATCACGAATTTCAGATGAATTAGTTTGTTTGATAGCCTCTAAAATAATTGTGTCAATTTTACTTTCATCAATTTGTATAGGCATATATTTTTGAATAATCTTAATTTCTTCATTTTCTTTTTTTTCTAAATCATCTCTATTGCTATTTTTATAAATCTCAGAAGACTCTTTTCTTTGTTTAATCATTTTCGAGAGCAACTGAATGATAGAAGAATCATCAACTATTCCTGGGTTAGAAGAGCTTCTATTGTTAATTTCAATATTTTTAATTTCAGATGTGATCATTCGAAGAGTTGAAACAACCAAACTATCTTTTGCCTTCATGGCAATTTTTAGGTCATCTTTAATGAGATCTAGTAACATAGTGTACTCCTTTGGGATAATTGAATAATAGGACATTATGATAGCTAAATATATTTATCCAATCAAATGTACGATTCAATAAAAATTAATTTATATCAAATGTTAACTTGACGAATGTTTATAGTATGAATATTTTTCGTCAGCTTAAATTTAAAAGAAATGATTCGTTAATATCTTTAAACAATATTAATATCTTAAACGAGGTAGTAGTTATTATGATAATAAACATTATAGATCTTTGTTTATTAAAATCATTTAATCAACTAACTTTTCTTAAATTATATAGGTTTCAAAATGTCTGAATGGGCACCCCAAAAATCAACCGGCGCTCTTTTTCTTAAAGGTGGAGAAAAATTTGAAGGTTTTGGCTGTGGTTTTGAAGGCGTTTCCATAGGTGAAGTTTGCTTTAATACTGCTATGACTGGTTACCAAGAGATAATGACTGACCCTTCATATACATCACAAATAATTACATTTACATTTCCTCATATAGGTAATGTCGGCATAAATTCTGAGGACATAGAAAGCAATCAAAAATCTAAAATAAGTGGGGCTATATTTAGTAGCCCTATAACATCGCCCTCTAATTGGCGATCAAAGGATAATTTAAATAGCTGGTTAATTAAAAATAAAATTGTTGGTCTTTTTGGAATTGATACAAGACAGTTAACAAGTCATATAAGAGAAAAAGGATTTATAAATGGTTTAATTGTTAATGATCAAAATGGAATTAAGGATAATGATTCTCTTTTGAAAGATCTTACTAATTGGGAAGGAATCAATGGTCAAGATCTTGCGTTAACAGTATCAACTAAAGAAATATATAACTGGGAAGAAAAGGAAATTGAAAGTCTAAGTAATAAAATAAAGCAAATTAATAAACATATTGTTGTAATAGATTATGGAGTTAAGAGTAATATTCTCAGATGTCTTTCTTCAAGGTTTAAAAAGATAACTATTGTTCCATGTAAGACTAGTTCAAAGGATATAATAAATCTAAATCCAGATGGAATTTTTCTCTCGAACGGTCCAGGTGATCCTTTTGCAACAGGTAAATACGCAATACCAATAATTAAAGAGTTAATACCAAAAGAAATTCCTATTTTTGGAATTTGCTTAGGTCATCAAATCTTAGCCTTAGCACTAGGAGGAAAGACCTTCAAAATGCACCAAGGGCATCATGGAGCAAATCACCCAGTAAAAAATTTACAAAATGGGAAGGTTGAAATTACATCAATGAATCATGGTTTTGCAGTTAACTTTGACACCCTACCCTCCGATATAATCGAAACCCATAAAAGCCTTTTTGATAACAGTAATTCTGGGTTAATGGTAAAGGAAAAACCTATTTTTTCAATACAACATCACCCTGAGGCATCACCAGGTCCTTATGATAGCTTTTATATTTTTGATAAATTTCAAAACCTAGTTGGAAAACATTAATATGCCAAAAAGAAAGGATATAAAAAGTATTTTAGTTGTTGGAGCTGGACCAATAGTAATAGGTCAAGCATGTGAATTTGACTATTCGGGAACACAGGCTTGCAAGGCTCTAAAAAAAGAGGGTTATGAAATAATTTTAATCAATTCTAATCCAGCAACAATAATGACGGATCCAGATGTTGCAGATAAAACATATATTGAACCAATAACAGCAGAAATTTTAAAGAAAATAATAAAGAAAGAAAAGCCTGATGCACTTCTTCCAACAATGGGAGGTCAGACAGCTCTGAATGTTTCGCTAGAGGTTTCTGAATCTGGTTTCTTAAAAGAATATAATGTTGAGCTTATTGGTGCAGATGAAGAAGCTATATCGAAAGCTGAAAATAGGGATAAATTTCGTAAAGCCATGAGTAAAATTGGTTTAAAAACACCAAAGTCTTTTGTTTCAAAATCCTTGGATCATGCAATGTCCAATCTTAATGAAATAGGGTTACCTGTAATAATAAGACCATCCTTTACTCTTGGGGGAACCGGAGGAGGTATAGCAACTAATCTTGATGAATTTAAAAAAATAGCTTCAAGCGGTATTGAAAGTTCGCCAACTAATGAGATTCTTGTGGAAGAGTCTGTAGCTGGCTGGAAAGAATATGAGATGGAGGTTGTAAGGGATAAGGCTGATAATTGTATAATTATTTGTTCTATAGAAAATATCGATCCTATGGGTGTGCATACAGGAGATTCTATAACTGTTGCGCCAGCACTAACATTAACAGATAAAGAATACCAAAACTTAAGAATAGCTTCTATCAATATATTAAGAGAGATTGGTGTAGATACAGGTGGATCGAATGTACAATTTGCTATTAATCCAAAGAATGGAGACATGGTCGTTATTGAAATGAATCCTAGAGTTTCAAGGTCATCTGCCTTAGCATCTAAAGCGACTGGCTTTCCAATAGCTAAGATAGCCGCCTTACTTGCGGTAGGTTATACGCTTGATGAACTAAAAAATGATATTACTAAGACTACGCCTGCTTCATTTGAGCCAACAATAGATTATGTCGTCACAAAAATACCAAGGTTTGCTTTTGAAAAATTCCCTGGGTCAGATCCAATGCTTTCATCATCAATGAAGTCAGTTGGAGAAGCAATGGCAATAGGTAAAAATTTTAAAGAATCTTTTCAAAAAGCTTTGCGCTCACTAGAGATAGGATTAAGCGGGTTCGATGAGTTCTTAATTTCTAAGGATATAGATGAAATTGAAGAAAATCTTAGAAAAACATCCCCTGAAAGAATTTTAATCATAGCTGATGCTATCAGAGCAGGAATAAGTCTATCGAGAATACATGAACTTACATTTTACGACCCATGGTTCTTAAACCAGATAAATGAAATTATTTCTACTGAAAAAGAGCTTCAGATAAAAGGTATGCCAGAAGATAGAGAAAATATTTTGCTTTTAAAGACACAAGGATTCTCAGACAAGCGATTATCAAAAATTACTAATAAAGAAGAAAAAGAAATAAGACTATTGAGAGAAAGCTTAGAAGTAACTCCAGTTTACAAGAGAGTCGATACTTGCGCTGCGGAATTTAATTCAAAAACAGCTTATATGTATTCCACATATGGCGACGCAATATTTTCAAGCGATATAGCCAATGAGGCGTTACCATCATCTAGGGATAAGGTTATAATTCTTGGAGGTGGGCCAAATAGAATAGGTCAAGGAATTGAATTTGATTACTGCTGTTGTCATGCTGCTTATGCTCTGGAAGAGCTAGGTATTGAAAGTATAATGGTTAATTGCAATCCAGAAACAGTTTCAACTGATTACGATACATCTGATCGCCTATACTTCGAGCCATTGAACTTTGAAGATGTTCTTGAGATTATCAAAACAGAATCATCTAAAGGAAATTTATTAGGAGTAATAGTTCAATTTGGAGGCCAAACTCCTCTAAAACTTGCCAGAGAATTAGAGGAAAATAAAATTGATATTCAAATACTTGGAACACCTCAGGATGCTATAGATTTAGCCGAAGATAGAGATAGATTTAAAAAACTTGTAACCAATCTTAGTATTTTACAACCTGAAAATGGTGTAGCAAAATCATCCTCAGAAGCAATCGAAATTGTTAAGAAAATTGGTTATCCAGTTGTTATTAGGCCATCATATGTTTTAGGCGGAAGAGCAATGGAGATTGTGCATTCAGATGAGCAATTAAAGAAATACATGAAAGAAGCCGTTATTGTTTCTGGAGAAAATCCAGTTTTAATTGATTCATACCTAAGAGATGCAATAGAGGTTGATATAGATGCTTTATCAGACGGAAAGGATGTTTTTATTGCAGGTATTTTAGAACATATAGAGGAGGCAGGTGTTCATTCTGGAGATTCTGCTTGTTCAATTCCACCATTTTCTCTAGATAAAAAAATTCTTGACGAACTTGAAAATCAAGTAAAATTATTGGCTAAAGATTTGAATGTTATTGGGTTAATGAATGTACAATTCGCAATTAAAGATAATCAAATTTTTATACTAGAAGTTAATCCTAGAGCAAGCCGAACAGTTCCTTTTATTGCTAAAGTTTTGGGAAAACCGATAGCAAAGCTGGCAACAAAAATAATGCTGGGAAGTAAAATAGAAAATATGAATCTTAAGGAAAATGTAATAGATCATTTCGCAATAAAAGAAGCGGTCTTTCCATTTAAAAGATTTTCTGGGGTAGACACTATTCTTGGACCAGAAATGCGTTCAACCGGTGAGGTGATGGGAATAGATAAAGATTTTGGTATGGCATTTGCAAAAAGTCAGATTGCAAGCGGAACAATGATACCAGAGAGCGGTATAGTATTTGTATCAGTTAAAGATAGTGATAAAAATAAAATTCTAAAACCTGTCTCACAATTAATCGATTTAGGATTTTCTATAATAGCAACTGATGGAACGGCAGATTTTTTTAATAAAAATGGTATTAATGCAAAAAAAATAAATAAAGTTTTAGAAGGAAGCCCTCATATTGTTGAGGAAATAAAAAATAATAAAATATCTCTTGTATTTAATACAACCGAAACCCCTCAAGCGATAAAAGATTCTAAATCAATTAGGCGATCTGCTCTAGAGGCTGAGACACCATATTATACAACTGTTTCAGGCGCAATTGCAGCTGTTCTTGGAATAAAATCAATTAAAAATAAAGAACTCTCAGTCAAAACAATTCAATCTTACGGTGAACTACTAAACTAAATCCAATTATTTCCTTAAAAATTTAAGTATACTAGGTTAAAGTCATATAATGAACAAAGTACCGATTACCCCAGAAGGAAAAAGCTTAGTTGAAAGCGAAGTAAAAAATCGAAAAGCTATAGAGCGGCCAAGAATAATTAATTCGATAGCTGAAGCTCGAGCGCATGGGGATCTATCTGAAAATGCTGAATATCATGCAGCAAAAGAGGAGCAAAGTCATAACGAAACAAAAATAATGGAACTTGAAGATACATTAAGTCGTGCTGAGGTCATTGATCCCTCCATGTTAGGAGGCGATGAAATAAAATTTAGTGCTACAGTTCTTATTGTTGATGAAGAGACTGATAAAGAGTCGGAATATAAAATTGTTGGAGAAATTGAAGCTGATTTTAAATCAGGAAAAATATCTATACAATCTCCATTAGCAAGAGCGTTGATAGGAAAATCTACTGGAGATTCTGTTGAAGTGAATACTCCCGGTGGAGGTAAATCTTACGAAATTTTAAAAATCAGATATATTTAATTATTCTATAAGCCCAATATTAATATATGAGTTTTGATTAATACCATGGAGTTCAACATGACCTCCTGGTATTTCGAGGGCAGCTTTAACTTTCGATTTAGATTTAATACTTTTCAAACTTAATGGTTCTAAGTTTTGATAAATTGAATCAACTTTTCCATTTTCTTTTATAAAAATTAAGTCTAAGGAAATTAATGTATTTTTCATCCAGAACGAAGCTTTTTTAGGAACCTTAAAAAGAAATAACATACCTTCATTTGAATTAAGGTTCTCACGAAACATCAAGCCCCTTTGTTGACTTTCCTGTGATGATACAACCTCAACAGTATACTCAACAAAACTATCGCTTGAGTTAAATATTTTTATATTACTTATTAAATCTGTATAACCATGTGAAGCTAAAAAAAGAGATAAAAATATAATTCCTAAAATTTTTCTCATTTAATTGAATTTAATATTAAGTTTTTTAGTTAAAAATTTTAAAAAAGATTGCTCATCAATAATAATTCTTAATGTAGCAACTTTAGATAACAGAAATAGTTTTTCTCTTTGAGATCCTCTAGGTGAATCCCTTAATCTAAAGTAATCTTTTTCAGTGGTTACAATATCAGCACCTTCTAGATGAGATGTCTCGATAATATTTTTTGCTTTTTTTTCGTCTATTCTTTGATGATCAGCAAAGATAAAACTTTTTTTAATTCTACGTTTATTATTTTTAACTCCCTCTGAGAACTTTCTTGGGTTTGAGATACCAGAATAAAGCACTACATCAGATTTTATTTTTTCATCTAAAATAGTTTTATATTCTGCAAAAAAAGATGGTCCCTTCCATATTTTTTTTATTTCTTCTATGGAGCTATGCTCTTTATTAATGGAATTAATAAATATTATTAAATCAGTCTTTTGTATACCTTGGCTAAGAGTCTCCCTTAAGGGTCCAAAGGGAATTAAAGAACCATTACCAGAACCCTTTGATAAATCTATTAAAGCAATATTAATATCTTTTTTTATTGAAGTATCCTGTAGTCCATCATCGAGGATTACAATATCAATGGGGATATTCTCTAAGGCCTCAAAAGACTTTTTTCTGTTTTTTGATACAACAGTTAACCCATCTGCTGCATGAAGTATTGACTCATCGCCAAATTCTGAAGGAGAATCATTTTTATTAATAATTTTTGTAGTTTTATTAAGGCCACCATAACCTGTTAGAATAACACCTGATTTTACTCCATTTAGTTCAAGTAATTGCCTTAGAAACCTAACAAAAGGTGTTTTACCCTGCCCACCAACAACAAAATTTCCAATGCAAATTACAGGTATTATTGGTGAATACTTTTTAGTAAGAAATATTTTAAGAAAAATAAATAAACTTAAAAATTTATTCCAATTTAAAATAATTAATTTTAAAAAAAAGTGAGGCTTTTTAATCCACCAAAACTTAGGTTCTTTAATTTTCATTTAATAGTCCGACAATTTTAGAAGCTACCTTATCTGCAGTACCGCCAAGGGAATATGAATAATTTTTAGAATTCAAACCCATTTCTTTTATAGTTACATTATCGTTTATTATACTTAAATCCCCATAATCATAAATTACTTTTGCACCATTGCAATTTATCAAATTATTGTATTCATCTTCAAAGTTATAAAAATTAGGTCCAGTAAAAATTGCATTACTAAAATGTGCAGCCTCTATGGGATTATGGCCTCCCATTTTTTCAAAAGCTCCACCCAGAATAACAGAATTTGCTTTTTTATAAAAATAGCCAAGCTCACCTATTGAATCTAGAATACAAATCTTAGTATTATCATTTACCTTCAAAGAATTAGATCTAAGTATAAACTCATAGCTTGAAAATCCTGAACTTATGACTTTCTTAATAATATCAGCCCTTCTATCGGGATGGCGCGGTGCTAATACTAAAAATAGATTTGGTTTTGAGGTTAAAAGCTTGGTGAAAGTTTCTAAAATTATTTCTTCTTCCCCAGAATGAGTTGATGCGGCAACTAGAATAATTTTATCGGAAGAGCTCTCTTCAAATTCTTTAAAAACTTCCAAATCATATGGAAGCATCTTAGAGTCGTGCTTTAAATTACCATACATAAGAATATTCTTCCCTCCTAAAATCTCCAATCTATTCTTTGAGGAGTTATCTTGAGAAATTATTATTGAGAAAATCGAAAGGAGGTATTCAATAGTCTTTTTAAATTTAATCCAATTATTTTTAGATTTTTCAGTAATACGAGCATTTACAAGTAGTATTGGAATAGCCCTTTTCTTAATCTGAATTAAATGGTTCGGCCATATCTCAGACTCAATAAATACCGAAATATCTGGCTTCCAGTGATCAAGGAATCTATTGCAGTAAGATTTTATATCCCAAGGAAAATACTGATGAATAACACCTGTCAAACCTCTTTCGAAAACTAATTCTCTAGATGTCTTGGTGCCTGTTGTTAGTAAAATATTAAACTCAGGTAGAGAATCATTTAATTGATCTATTAGAGGGAAAGAGGAAAGAGTCTCGCCAACACTTGCTGCATGAATCCAAATTAACTTCCCAGGTGGCTTTTCTATTTTTGAAAAACCCATTCTTTCGAATAGTTTTCCCTTTTGTTCCTTGTTTTTTAATAACCTTATAATAAAATAAATAAAAAAAATTGGCCTAATGAAGCTTGTTACTATCTGATAAAATTTTAAACTTAACATTTATTCGTTATCCACTTTATCTTTTGAATCTTCAAAGGTCTCGAGTAATTTTTTTTCTAATAATTGTCTTTTTTCTTCAATTTCTCTTTTCGATGCCCTTGAATCAATAAAAATAGGCTCTCCCCAAACAACAGAGCCTCTTCCAAACGGAAGATTAATTGAAAACTTATCCCAGTTACTAAGTTCATATCGCCTTGATGTTGAAGCAGCCACAGGGATTATAGGAACCCCCGATATTCTTGCTAATGTAATTACACCAAATCCAGAGATTTTTCCTGGGCCTGGAGGTTGATCGGCTGTTAAGCATACAGAATGACCTGATTTTAAAACCCTTAACATTGAGCGCAGAGCCATTGCTCCACCCTTCTCTTTTACACCAAGCTTTTTTGGATTCCCCGCGCCCCTAACTAACTTTATACCGAAATGCGAAAGCACTGATCCTATAAAATTTCCATCACCATGTCTTGATACTAAGGCGAATAAGTCTTGCCTCTTGTAATCCCAAGAATCTGGTAACATCAAACTTTGACCATGCCAGTGAACCCAAATAAATGGCTTTTTTTTATTCCAATAATCTTTTGGAATGTCATAATTATAATATTCCCATTTATTAGTTAAACGGACAAACTTTAAAAAAATAAAAAAAATAAATGAAATTGGGTGAAAAAATTTAATTTTACTCAACAATATTCTCCGAAAATTGAGTTTTAAATAAAAATGAATACAAACCATCTTGTTGAATCAAGGATACATGATTACCTTTTTCAACTATTTTGCCTTGATCTATAACATATATAATATCAACATTTCTTATTGTTGAAAGGCGATGTGCTATAACTAATGCTGTTTTGTTTTTAATTAATGCATCCAGAGCGATTTGCACCTTTTTTTCTGAGTCACTATCCAGAGAGGATGTTGCTTCGTCTAATAAAAGAATTGGAGCATTTTTAATCATAGCTCTAGCAATAGCAATTCTTTGTTTTTGTCCTCCAGATATTCTAACGCCCGACTCTCCTGCAACAGTTTCATAACCAAGCTTCAAATCTTTCACAAAATCATCAACCAAAGAATCCTTACAGACCTTTTGAAAAAAATCTTCAGTAACATAATCGTTTCCGAAAATAATATTTTCTCTAATTGAAAGATCAAATATTAAGGTATCCTGAGAAACTAATGCAGAAGATTCCCTTACATCAGATAAAGATAAATCTTTAATATCAATACCATCTATCTTAACTCTTCCAGACGAAACATCGTAAAATCTCGGAACAAGGTTTAATAAACTTGATTTACCGGCTCCAGATGGTCCAACAAATGCAACTGTTTGACCAGAATTAATTTCTATAGAAATATTATTAAGAACAGTATTTTCACTTTCGGAGTATGAAAATGAAACATTCTCAAAGCTTATTGATCCAGATATTTTATCTAATTTTTTAAAATCTTTTTTATCATTTATCTTGGGTTTATTATCTAAAATAGGAAATAGTCTCTGAGAGGCGGCAATTCCTTCTTGAAGCATAGCTTGTAAGTTTGCAACAGCTTTGAGAGGATCATAAAGTAGCCCTGCAGCAGTAGTAAAGGCCATAAAACTTCCAACTGTCATCAGTCCATCAAGGGATTTATTTCCTGCATAATAAATAATACAAGCAATTGCAACTCCAGTTACAATTTCCATAATTGGTGCAGAAGCTGATCTAGCTCTTACACCCTTCATAGAAAACTTTACTACCCGGTCAATTACTGTCGAAGCCTTTTTTATATGTATTTGCTCTTTTCCATAAGCCTTAATAATCCTAATTCCCTTTATTGTTTCAGAAACTAAAGCTGATAAAGTTCCAATTTCCTCCAAACTCATTCGAATAGCCTTCCTTAGACGTTTTCCCAAAAATTTTAATCCTATTGCGGCGGGTGGAATAACAATAAAGAAGATAGTAGCAAGCGTAGCATCTACGTAAAAAAGATAACCCACAAGGCCAATTACCATTAAAATATTTCTAGACAGATTAACCACAACTGATGACATTGTTTCTCTTAACTTTGACGAATCTGCTGTAAAACTAGAAATAAACCTAGCTGAATGAATGGAGTTAATATAAGACAAATCAGAATTTAAAATTGATTTATACAAGTCCTTTTGCAAAGACCCAACAATCCCTTGACCAATATAATTAATTGCTACATTTGCGCCATATGTTCCTATTGCCCTTATCAACATTATTGAAAGTGCAACAAGAGGAAGAATTGTGAGCATACTTCTGTCTGCATTAACAAAAATATCATCGATTACACGTCGAATCAATTCAGGAAGTGCTGGAGTTGTTAATGCTACTATTGCATTACAAGAAAGTGCTATCAGTAATAATTTTGTTGAACCTTTAGCGTAACTTTTCCAAATTCTTCCAATAGTTCTAAATGTATAATATTTATCAGTTTCTTTCATTTTATCCACTTAGCTAGACTTACACATAAAAACATTAACATGCACATCAATTATCATAAAGATTGAATAGCATATTGCTTGTTTTGTTAAATCATCATAGTTTAATTTTCTTCTTTTGTTTGGTGAAAATATGTCAATTAAATTATCTAAAAATTTAGAAAATATACCCCCCTCCGCCACTGTAACAATGACACAGTTAGCTAGAGAGTTGAAAAATCAAGGCAAGGATGTAGTAAGCCTCTCCGCAGGTGAGCCAGATTTTGATACTCCAGACCATATTAAGGAAGCTGCAATTGATGCAATTAATCGTGGTGAAACAAAATATACAGCTGTTGATGGTATTGATGAATTAAAGGAAGCTATAATAAAAAAATTTAAAGATGATAATAATCTTAACTTTTTAAAAGGAAATATATCTGTGGCACCTGGTGGAAAAACGATCATTTATAATGCTATGATGGCCACATTAAATCCTGGCGATGAAGTTATAATTGCTGCTCCATACTGGGTTAGCTATCCTGATATTGTTAAGCTAGCGAGTGGGACTCCAATTATCATAAAGGCAAAAGAAGAAAATAATTTTAAAATTAGTGCGGATGATTTAGAAAAAAATATAACAAAAAAAACAAAATGGATAATAATAAATTCTCCATCAAACCCCACAGGTGAAGTTTACTCAAAAGCTGAATTAACATCCTTAGCAAAGGTTATTAAAAAGCACCCAGATCTATATATTTTGTCAGATGATATTTATGAATATCTTCTTTATAAAGGTTCAGAAAAATTCTCTACAATAGCAGAAATTGATCCTGAAGTAGCCGAAAGAACTATAACAATGAATGGTGTTTCAAAGGCATACTCTATGACGGGTTGGAGAATTGGATATTGCGCAGGTCCAAAAAAGATTATTGACGCAATGAGAAAACTTCAAAGTCAATCAACCTCTAACCCCTCCTCTATTAGTCAGTGGGCAGCAGTTGAGGCATTGAATGGTAAGAAAGAATTTCTAAAAGACTGGCTTTTGTCATTTGAGGAAAGAAGAGATATGGTTGTAGACATGATAAACTCTGCTAATGGCCTTAAGTGCCTCAAGCCCAAAGGGGCTTTTTATGTTTATCCTTCTTGCAATGGTATTATAGGGAAAAAAACACCTGATGGAAGAATAATAAAGAATGACAAAGATTTTGCCATGAGCTTACTAGAATCTAAATCAATAAGTGTTGTTCACGGCGAAGCGTTTGGGCTATCACCATATTTCAGAATATCCTATGCAACTTCTATGAAAAAATTAAAAGTGGCTTGTAATAGAATTATAGAATTTTGTGATGAGCTTGAATGAAAAACTCAGAATCTTTTCTAAATGATGAGTTAGGACCATTATTAGAATATCCCAAAAATAATAATAAACTTGAACCCAGTATACCGTTCAAACTTGTTTCAGAATTTAATCCAGCAGGTGATCAACCTCAAGCTATTAAAGAGTTAGTTGAGGGAGTGAATAATGGCGAAAGGTCTCAGGTTCTTCTAGGTGTTACCGGTTCTGGAAAAACTTTTACAATGGCAAAGATTATTGAAAAAACTCAAAAATCTGCACTTATTCTTGCACCAAACAAAACTTTAGCAGCCCAACTTTATTCAGAATTTAAAGATTTCTTTCCGGAAAATGCAGTTGAGTATTTTGTATCATATTATGATTATTATCAGCCTGAAGCATATGTACCAAGAACGGATACCTATATTGAAAAGGATGCAAGCATCAATGAACATATCGATAGGTTAAGACATTCAGCGACAAGGTCATTAATGGAGAGGGACGATGTTATAATTGTCTCTTCAGTTTCGTGTATATATGGAATTGGTTCTGTTGAAACTTATTCATCAATGATAGCAGTTGTTGAAAAAGGCAATAAACTTGAAAGACAGAATTTATTAAACGAACTGGTCACACTTCAATATAAAAGAAATGATACAAATTTTATAAGAGGAACCTTTAGAGTCAGAGGGGATACTATTGAGATTTGGCCTGCTCACCTTGAGGGAAGAGCATGGAAAATATCCTTATGGGGGGATGATGTGGAAAGCATAAGTGAATTTGACCCTTTAACAGGTCAGAAAATGAGAGCTTTAGATAAAATAAAAATCTATGCTAACTCTCACTATGTAACCCCAAGACCTACACTACAGCAGGCCTCACAAGGGATAAAAAAAGAATTACTCAACACTTTAAAGCAGCTTGAAAAAGAAAATAAATTACTAGAGATGCAAAGACTTGAACAGAGAACTGTATTTGATTTAGAAATGATGGATGCCACTGGAAGTTGCGGCGGTATAGAAAATTATTCCCGCTACCTCACGGGAAGAAAGCCAGGTGAGCCTCCGCCAACATTATTCGAATACCTGCCAAGTGATTCAATAATATTTGCTGATGAAAGTCATGTGACTATTCCTCAACTTGGGGGAATGTATAAGGGCGATTTTAGCAGAAAAACAACTCTTTCTGAGCATGGTTTTCGACTTCCTTCATGCAAAGATAATAGGCCTTTAAAATTTGAAGAATGGGAATTAATGAGACCAACAAGTATTTTTGTTTCTGCTACACCAGGCCCTTGGGAGCTTGAACAAACCAGCGGGGCTTTCTCTGAACAAGTAATAAGGCCAACAGGTTTAATTGACCCCGTATGTATTATTAGACCGGCAATAAATCAGGTGGATGATTTGATTTATGAATGCAAGTCTGTAGCTAAAAAAGGGCAAAGAGTTTTAGTTACTGTATTAACAAAAAAAATGGCTGAAGATTTAACTGAATATATGAATGAACAGAATATAAAGGTTCGCTATCTTCATTCAGATATTGATACTCTGGAAAGGATTGAAATTTTAAGAGATTTAAGGTTAGGCGTCTTTGATGTGTTGGTTGGCATCAACCTTCTTAGAGAGGGGTTAGATATTCCCGAATGTACGCTTGTCGCAATACTTGATTCAGACAAAGAAGGCTTTCTTAGATCAGAGACATCACTAATTCAAACAATGGGAAGGGCTGCTAGAAATATAGAAGGCAGGGTAATATTGTATGCTGATAAAATGACTGGATCTATGGAAAGAGCAATCAGTGAAACTAAAAGAAGAAGGGAAAAACAAGAAAAATACAATCAAGAAAATAATATAACACCAGTAAGTATAAAAAAGAATATTAAGGATATTTTAAGTAGCATTTATGAGAGAGATCATTTTCAAATTAATGCACCAGACCATTTAGATGATGATTTATTTGTAGGAAATAATTTAGAAAAACACCTAGAAGTACTAGAGAGAAAAATGCTTACTGCTGCTGAAAACTTAGATTTTGAAGAGGCGGCTCAAATAAGGGATGAAATCAATAGACTTAACGAAACTTCATTGCTCTTATTAGAAAACCCTATGGCTAAAAAAGTAAAATAAAGGAAATTCAATTATGAAAGCAATACACTTACAACCAATGAAGCCTGGGGTTGCCTTAGTTACAGGTGGCTCAAAAAGAATTGGCAAAAGTGTAGTTAAAAAACTGTCTTCGCTAGGATGGAAAGTTGTCATTCATTATAACTCAAGTAACCTTGAGGCTTTAAAGTTAAAAAAAGAAATTATTAACGAAGGTGGCTTTGCATCAGTAATTAGAGCAAACCTTGGCAATCCTAAGGCTGTAAAAGACTTAGTTATAAAGTCGGAGAGGAAATTTGGAAAAATATCGCTCTTAGTCAATAATGCTTCAATTTTTGAAAATGATAAAATAAACGATTTAACTATTAATTCATGGGATATTCATAATAATATCAATACAAGAGCCCCTTTATTCCTATCCCAATCCTTTGCAAAACTTTTACCTCCGAGAAAGCCTGGGGTAATTATAAATATAATTGATCAAAGAGTTTTCTCTACTCAACCAGACTTTATATCTTACTCATCATCCAAAAATTCACTATTTTGGTTAACTAAGGTATTAGCCCAAGCATTAAGCCCTAAAGTAAGAGTATGCGCTATTGGCCCAGGACCAACATTAAAGGGTGCAAGGCAAACAAAAAGGGATTTTAAAAATCAAAGTGAATCTGTACCTCTAGGTAACGGCTCTTCTCCCGAAGAAGTATCGAGAGCATTAGAATTCATTTTAGAAGCATTCTCTTTTACTGGTCAAATGATTACTCTTGATGGAGGCGAACACTTAGATTGGATAAGATCTGAAGATAAAAGTTATAAAGATTAGAAGATTAGAAGATTCTAAAATAAATTTATTAAGTATCATTATTAAACAATAAGTTAGTTATTTTTAATAACAAAATTATTAACTTGTACACAAGATAATTTATTAAAATTTAAAAAACTTAGAAAAATAAAAAATAGTAAAGAAAAATTTCGAAAAGTATGAATTATATATTATTATCAATAACTTATAACCAAATTATTAATAAGTTTTTAAATAAAGAACTCTTATGAAAAGAAACTATAGCACTCTAGTTGTCAACAATGTTATCCACAGGGTATTTATTGGCTCAGAATTCTAGTATAAATACAATTATTGAAATGACAAATAAAAACTTAAATATAAAAAAGCTAGCGGGAAGAGAGATCTTATCTAAAAAAGTAAAAACTATGCCCGAAAAACCAGGCGTTTATAGAATGATCGGAGAAGAAAAAAACATTCTTTATGTTGGCAAAGCAAAAAATATAAAAAAAAGACTGCAGAGCTATGTAAGACCTTTAGGCAATAATAATCGTATAAGCAAAATGGTTAGCCTGATAAAGAATGTTGAAATAACAATTACAGAAAATGAAACTGATGCGCTTCTGCTTGAATTAAATTTAATTAAAAGTCATAAACCAAAATACAATATAATGCTTCGAGATGATAAAACCTTTCCTTATATCCATTTAAGTAAAGGAGATCTTCCTTCGAGACTATCAAAGTATAGAGGGTCAAGAAATAAGCCTGGAGAGTATTTTGGTCCTTTCGCGATGGAAGGTTCTGTAAAAAAAACAATCAATATCATACAGAAAGCATTTCTCTTAAGAACTTGTACAGATAGTTATTATCATAATAGAGAGCGTCCATGTCTTTTGTTTCAAATAAAAAAATGCTCTGCACCGTGTACAAATGAAATATCAGAAGAAGATTATGGATTGTTAGTTAATGATGCAAAAAAATTTTTTATTGGCAAATCAAACTCAATACAAAATAAACTTTCCCAAAAAATGCAAAATGCATCACAAGATAAGAAATATGAAGTTGCCGCTCAGTATAGAGATAGAATAAGCGCATTAGCAGATATAAATCAATCAGATGCAATTAATCCTCAATTTTTAGAAGAATCTGATGTTTTTGCAGTTAATAAAATTAATAATAAATCATGTGTCCAGGTTTTTTTCTTTCGGTCATGGAGAAATCTAGGAAACAAATCATACTTTCCAATAAATACGGAAGATGTTTCAGAGAGTGAAATTTTAGATTCATTTATTCCACAATTTTATCAAAATAAACCAGTTCCAAAATCAATCTTAATAAGTCATGAAATAAAATCTAATTCACTTCTATCAGAAGCTTTCTCAAAAAAAGAAGGTAAGAAAATTATAATATCAAAACCAACAAAAGGTGAAAGAAAGAAAATTATAGAGCATGCCTTAGATAATGCAAAACATGCTCTAAAACGTCATCAGATAAACTTATTGAGCAATGAAAAGAATCTCTTAGATATTAAGAATACTTTTAGCTTAAAAAAAATACCTAAAAGAATAGAGGTATATGATAATAGCCATATACAGGGATCCTTTGCAGTTGGTGCTATGATAGTTGCTAATGAGGAAGGATTAATGAAAAGCGAGTATAGAAAATTTAACATCAAAGAAGCAGATACTAATGATGATTTCGCAATGATGAATGAAGTAATAAAGCGAAGGTTCGGTAGGTTATTAAAAGATAAAAATTTTGACTCATCCAAGTACCCTGACATCATTCTTATTGATGGAGGAAGGGGTCAATTTACCTCAACAGCATCTGCTTTAAAGAAACTTGGAATTGATGATGTTACGATAATATCAATTGCAAAAGGCGAGAAAAGAAACGCAGGAAGAGAAAAGTTATATACTTCGAGAAAAAACCCTTATCTTTTAAAGCCTAATGATTCATCTTTATATTATCTCCAAAGACTGAGGGATGAGGCGCATAGATTCGCAATAGGAACTCATAGAATAAAAAGAAATAAGGAAATAACAAAAAATCCACTTGATGAAATACCGGGAATAGGATTAAAAAGAAAAAAAGCTCTACTAAACTTCTTTGGTTCGGCAAGATCAGTTGGCCAAGCTAAGGTCGATGAATTAATGTCGGTTGATGGAATATCAAAGAATACTGCTAATTCTATTTTTCATTGGTTCCATGAATAATATTGATAAAATTTATAATTGAGAGAAAAATATGCCTAATTTATTAACAATAATGAGAATTATTTTCTCAGCAATAATTGCTTTAATTCTAATATTTTTTGAAAATAATATTGCTTATTTTGCAAGTTTTATTCTTTTTTGTTTGGCTGGAATAACTGATTTTTTTGATGGTTGGTTGGCAAGAAGAAGAAATCAGATCAGTGATCTTGGAAGAATGCTTGATCCTATAGCAGATAAAATATTGGTTATATCAACGCTCATAGTTCTTATGTCAAATAACGTAATAGAAGGTTACAATATAATAGCTGCACTACTAATTATATACAGAGAAGTTTTTATTTCTGGATTGAGAGAATTTTTTGGAAATAAATCATTTGTAATTCATGTTACTAAGCTTGCAAAATGGAAAACTGCAATACAGTTCATTACTATTTTAAGTTTTTTTACAAGTCAGATAGTTGGTGACTATTTTATGTATACTCATATTATTAATATATTTATTAATTTTGCCTGTACTGTTCTAATTTGGACAACATCTTTTATTTCACTTTTCACAGGTCTTAATTACATAAGAAGCTCTTACGATTATTTAAATAGTAAAAAGAAATGAAATTACTATATTTTGCAAAAATTAGAGAAGTTATAAATAAGAGTGAAGAAATACTCGAACTCCCTCAAAATATTAATACCACAGGAGATTTAATAAAATTTTTAACTGAGCTTGATGATATTTATAAAAATGCTTTTTCTGATAAAAATTTCTTTATTGCTTGCGATGAAGAAGTCGTGGAAATGGATTTCCTAATAAAAGATACCAAGGAAATAGCTATTTTCCCACCAGTAACAGGTGGATAATGATAGAGATAAAAATCCAATCTAAGGCCTTTGATATTTCAAATGAGATGAAAAAAATTTCTAAATTGAATGCAGATGGTGCAACCGTAACTTTTATGGGTTCCGTAAGAGACCTTGAATATGAAAATTTAGAAACTTTAGAAATAGAATACTTTCCTAAGATGGCAAAAAAAGTTCTAAATAAAACTGCTAAAGATGCTTATAAAAATTGGAATTTATCTAGGTGTATTATTATTCATAGATATGGAAAGCTAAAGATAGGTGATCCAATAGTTTTAATTATTACATCATCTCCTCACAGAAAAGAGGCTTTTAAGGCAAATGAGTATATTATTGATTTTTTAAAAACTAATGCTCCTTTTTGGAAAAAGGAGAATACTGAAAAAAAATCATACTGGGTTACCCAAAAAAATTAATCACCGGACCAATTATTAACAAGCTCGTTATAAGAAGCTGATATCTTCTTTATTTCCTCTCCGACAAAAAATTTATTATTATCAATTTCTGAAACTGGCGTAACTTCTGCCGCAGTTCCTGTTATGAAGCATTGCTCAAAGTCTTTTATATCTTCTAAAAAAAGAACTCTTTCAATAACCTTCATACCAAGATCCTCAGCTATCTTAATTACTGTTCTTCTGGTAATACCATCAAGAAAACAGTCAGGAATAGGCGTATGAATCTCTTGACCCCTTATAAAAAAAATATTTGCTCCAGTCGTTTCAGCAATTTGATCTCTATAATCCAGCATCAACGCATCAGAAAAGCCTTTTAGCTCTGCTTTTTGTTTTGCGAGTGAACAAATCATATATAGGCCAGCTGCCTTAGCTTTACATGGAATTGTTTCAGGTGATGGTCTTTTCCATTCTGAAAGTGTTACTTTTATGCCCTTTAATATCTCTTCGGGGGTAAAATAGGTAGGCCACTCCCATACAGCAATTGCGCAATGGACTTTTGCGTTTGGAGCAGATACACCCATTTCTGATCCTCGCCAGACAATTGGTCTTAAGTAGGCATCCGTTAGATTATTTAACTCAAGCGCCTTTCTTGAAGCATCGATAATTTCATCTATAGAGTAAGGTATTTTTAAATCTAGTGCCTTGGCTGAATCAAACAATCGTTCAGTGTGTTCTCTGACTTTGAATATCCTTCCTGAGTAAGATCTTTCTCCCTCAAAAACAGAACTTGCATAATGAAGACCGTGACTAAGTATATGAATATTTGCATCTTTCCAGTCTACAAACTGTCCATCAAACCAAATTAATCCTTCACGATTTTCCATAGACGTAGATAACAAAAGACATTCTCCTAAAAAAAACTAAAATATTATAGGCATGAGCGGTAGCATTGAGATTAAAAGTAGTCAATAAAATTGATTAACGCTAAAAAATATATACTTAAATATTTTATAAAATAAAAATAATATACTATTAATAGTTAATGGATAAAAAAGAGAAAAATATTTCAAATACAAAACATCTTCTTGTGGTTGATGATGATCAAAGGATAAGAGACTTATTAAAAGAGTATCTAATCAAAGAAGGCTTTATAATATCTACAGCAGACTGTGCAGAAGATGCGCGTGAAAAAATGAGATATATAAATTATGACCTAATTATTTTAGATGTTATGATGCCAGGAGATGATGGTTTAAAATTTACTAGCGAAATTAGGATAAACTCTCAAACACCAATTATTCTATTAACAGCCAAATCTGAAATAGACTCTAAGATAGAAGGCTTAGAAACTGGAGCTGATGATTATATTACAAAACCATTCAGCCCAAAAGAACTTGTATTAAGAATAAATTCAATTTTAAAGAGATCAAAAGATAATAAAATTCTTAATCCAGAAATATTTTTTGGTGATTATATTTTAAATATTGAAACAAGGGATTTTACTAAATCAGGCACAAGAGTTTATCTAACAGAAAGAGAGCTTAACTTATTGATTTTATTAGCTGAAAGTCCAGGAAAACCTCTTAGTAGAGAAGATCTTGCTGGTATTGATGAGCCTGGAAGGGCAGTTGATGTTGGAATAAATAGATTGAGAAAAAAAATTGAAGATAATCCGACTATGCCCATATGGCTTCAAACAGTAAGAGGGAAAGGCTATATTCTTAGGCCAAATTGATAATGAAAATTAATCTACCAATTTTTAAAACACTTAAAAAAATTTTTCCAAGCGGATTATACACAAGATCTTTAATAATAATTATAGCTCCAATAGTTATTCTTCAAGCAATTTTAACATTTGTTTTTCTTGAGAGGCATTGGCAGCTAGTAACTAAAAAACTTTCTTCTTCTGTTGTGTCTGAGATAGGCATGATGATGGATATGCAAAAAAATAATGACCTCATTGAAATATCATCTAATGCAAAAAAATTTTATGATATTAATTTAAGGCTACTAACTAATCAAAGAATTGACAACGACTTTAGACTTCCAGCTAATTTAGTTGAAAAAACCTTGAGCCAAGAATTACAAAAAAACTTAGATAATAAATATTCAATCGAAGACATTCCAGAAGAAAAAAAAGTAATCATAAATATTGAAGTAGAAAATGGAATTTTGGAATTTGTAATTCCAAGAAGAAATGTTTATGCCACAAATAGTCATATTTTTTTAGTTTGGATGGTCATCTCGTCAATCTTAATTTTATCAATTGCGATATTATTTTTACGACAACAGATTAAGCCGATTGAAAAGCTTGCTAAAGCTGCTGAATCTTTTGGAATAGGTAGAAAAATTAAAAATTTTAAACCAACCGGTGCTACAGAGGTTAGAAAGGCTGCTGATGCATATATAAAAATGCAAGAAAGAATAGAAAAATTCTTAGAACAAAGAACATTAATGTTGGCTGGGGTGAGTCATGATCTCAGGACACCACTTACACGAATAAAACTTCAGCTCGAAATGTATTCGAATCAAAAGGGAAATACGGAGCTTCTAAAAGATGTAAATGAAATGCAATATATGCTTGAAACATATTTAGATTTTTCTCAAACAGTATCTAGTGAAGAGGATACGGAGGTCGATCTTAAGGAATTAATTGATAATATTATAAGTACGAGTAACGAGAAGTCTAAAATTATATCACTTAAGCCAACTAATTTAAAAAATATAAAATATATCTGTAAGAAAATTGCCCTTAAAAGATGCGTAATTAATCTAATTAATAATGCTAAAGCATTCGGAGATGAAGTATTAATTACACTTAATGAAAGTAATAAAGAAATTACAATTACCATCGAAGATAACGGCCCTGGTATACCCAAAAAAGACTATGAAAAAGCATTAAGGCCCTTTCAAAGGCTAGATTCTTCAAGAAATCAGAATATTGCTGGATCAGGATTGGGGTTATCAATTTCGCAAGAGATTATGAATAGCATTGGTGGAAATATCAAATTATCGAAAAGTAAATTAGGGGGATTAAAGGTAATTATGGCTCTTCCATTGAAGGGTAATATTTAGTTACTTAATTCCTTGCTCTTTTTGTAGGCCTTGTTCACCGCTCTCCTAAATATATTAAAAAATTCTTTATCAGGACTCATTAAAACTTCAAGCGCTGCCTCAGTAGTCCCACCCTTTGAAGTTACTTTTTCTCTTAAATTTGACAAACTATCATTCGAAGCTTTCATTATGTCTGAAGAGCCTATCGCAACCTGCCGTGACAATTTATCTGCATCAATAGGATTCAGACCCATTTCTTGAGCTACAAAGGATAAGCATTCTGTTAAGAAGAAATAATAAGCAGGACCTGATCCTGACGTAGCAGTAATTACATCCATAATATCTTCATTATCAACCCAAATTATCTCTCCTACTCCAGAAAAAATCTTATCGGCTATAGTTTTGAATAATTTATCAGTCGACTCATTTGTATAAAGAGCTGTTATTCCGCTACCAACTGATGCAGCTAAATTAGGCATTGACCTAATTACCTGTGAATTCTCAAAATGGCTTTCAAAAGTCTTAGCTTTAGTTCCAGCTAAAATAGAAATTATAGAAAAAGCCTTTCTTTGGTCTAAGTTTTCTAAAACATCATTACAAACTTCTTCGATTACCTGTGGCTTAACAGCGAATAAGATTAGATCAAAATCGGGGTCTTTAATATCCCGAATGGAATCATAGTGTTTTATTTTATTTTTTTTAATTAAGTCAGAATTATCGCTATTTAGATGAGGCTCGACAACAACTATATCGAAATCTAACTCAGCATTATCTATTAAACCATTTAATAAACTTCCGCCCATCTTGCCTGCGCCTAAGATTAATAATTTTTTAAGATTTTTCATTGATATTTATTGTATTTAAGCTTCACCCTGAGTGTTGAATAAAACAGCCTCAAGAGCCTCAGACGAGCTCTTGTTTGCCCACAAAACATAATGAAAAGCAGGGAAAAATTGATCACAAGATGCAACTGCCTGAACCATAACTTCATCAAATTGATTTTGTGAAATTTTGTTTCTATTAAAAAGTGATGTATTTCTATATAAAACGACACCCTCATCTATCCAAATATCAAAGTGACCAAGCCACATTTGATTATTTATGGATGACACTAAATGAAGAATATTATTTTTATTTCTTTCCTGGAATTTTAAATCAAAACCACAAACAATATTTATACCTTCAAAATCATCGACCCAAGTAACAGATATCTGGTAATCAGACCATTGTCCTTTTGCAATAATAGAAACTTCATTTTCAGATCGCTCATATGTCCAATCTCTTATACTGGCAACCATCTCAACAGTATCAAGAGGATCTTCTAATAATTCTATATTTTTTACTAAAGCCATAAATTACCATATATAGTGTTTTAAGTTTACGATTATACTACAGATTGAAAAAACATAACAGATAAAATAACAAAAAATTTTAAATTAATTATAAATGTATGTATAAAATTATATAGATGGAAAATTTTATTTTAAATATTAACCCAATAGCAATTTCAATAGGCCCACTAAATATATATTGGTATGGAATTGCCTATATGGTTGGTATGGTTCTTGGCCTATACTATGCATTGAGAATAGTGAGCTCTCAAAAAGTACGTTGTAATCTAGAGATCGAAAAAGAAAATATTGATGAAATTTTTTTATGGATAATTCTCGGAATAATTTTAGGTGCAAGAGTTGGTTATATTTTATTTTATAACCTTGCTTTTTATTTAAATAATCCAACTTCTATATTTACGTTATGGGAAGGGGGTATGTCTTTCCACGGAGGTGCGGCAGGTGTAATAATCGCTATAGCTTTTTATTCTTGGAGGCATAGTAAACCCTTCTTAGAAATAAGTGATATCATTTGTTCCGTAGTACCAATTGGTTTATTTTTTGGAAGAATAGCAAATTTTATTAATGGTGAGCTTTGGGGAAAAGTAACAAATGTTCCTTGGGGTGTTGTTTTTCCTAATGCTGGGGAATACCCTAGACACCCAAGTCAGCTATATGAGGCAGGGCTCGAAGGTTTGTTTTTATTTATAGTGCTCGCCCTAATAATACTAAACAAAGGTTTAAGGAAAAAGGGATTAGTAAGTGGATCTTTTTTATTCGTATATTCTTCTTCTAGAATATTTATAGAGTTTTTTCGGGAACCGGACCAGCATATTGGTTACATCTTACCAAACTTAACTATGGGAATAATTCTATCCATTCCCTTTTTAGTAATAGGTTTATTCTTGATTCTTAATTCGTTAAAAAATGACTATTCTTAAAAGAAAAATAAAAAAAACTATTCAAGAAATGGGGCCAATGTCTTTAGCCGAATTTATGAAAATAGCTCTTACAGATACAAAGAATGGTTACTATAGAAAAAAAATGCCTCTGGGGTCAAAAGGTGATTTTATTACATCCCCAGATATTTCTCAAATATTTGGAGAAATAATAGGTATTTGGATTTTAGACTTATGGATAAAGCTTAATAAACCAAAGGATTTACAAATAGTCGACCTTGGGGGCGGAAGAGGAACACTTTTAAGTGATGTTCAAAGAGTATTAAAAAATAAAATACAAAATTATATAATTATAGATATTAACAATGAGCTAATTAAACTTCAGAAACAAACTGTTGAAAATGTTCTTCATTTTGAAAATCTAAGAGATATCCCTAAAAAACCTACTATTTTTATTGGTAATGAGTTTTTGGATACCTTTCCTGTAAACCAATTCATTATTACTGACAGTTGTTTCAAAGAGGTTTGTATAAATCTTGATAATGAAGAATTAATATTTTGTCATCAAAGAACTAATTTATCAAAATCCTTAGGTGACCGGGAATCATATGCATTAAAAGTAAACGATACTTTTGAAATAAATTTTGAGAGTAGAAAATTTATAAAAAAAATATCAAACTTTATAAAAGAAAATAATGGTGGAGCTATTTTCTTCGATTATGGTTATACGGTCAATAAAGGAGATACACTCCAGGCCATAAAAAAAAATAAATTTGTAAATCCACTAGATGATCCAGGAAACGTAGATATAACATCACATGTAGATTTTACAGATATCACTAATCAAGCTAAAAAAAATATGGTTAATGTCTGGGGACCAGATACACAATCTTCTTTTTTAAAAAAAATGGGTGCTTACGAGAGACTAAACTCACTAGAAAGCATAAGTGACGACAGAGCGAAGGAAGAATTAAGATTAGGCCTAAATCGACTAACGGATAATGATCAAATGGGAGAATTATTTAAAGTTTTTGCTATCACTTCGGATAAATTCCCCTCGCCTGAGGGATTTACCTGTGTTACAAGAAGCACTCATAAGGTTGAATAATCCAAATTAGTGAGGCGGGATGAAATTAGTAACAGGAAATTCAAATTTAAAGCTAGCCAAAAATATTTCTGACTATGTTGGCCTCGGTTTATCAAACTGCGATGTAAAAAGATTTGCTGATAAAGAAATTTTTGTTGAAATGCATGAAAATGTTCGAGGTGAAGATGTTTTTGTTATCCAATCAACTTCATTTCCCGCAAATGATAATTTAATGGAGCTTTTAATAATTATTGATACCTTGAAAAGAGCATCTGCAAAAAGGATAACTGCAGTTATTCCTTATTTTGGTTACGCAAGACAGGATAGAAAACCTGGCCCTAGAACTCCTATAACATCAAAATTAATAGCAAATATGATTGACAAGGCAGGAGCAAATAGGGTTTTGACAATGGACCTTCATGCTGGACAAATACAAGGTTTTTTTGATATTCCTACTGATAATCTCTTTGCAGCCCCTACTCTCACTACAAATATTAAAAATAAAATAAAAGATAATATCCCAATTGTTGTTTCTCCAGATGTAGGAGGCGTTGTAAGGGCAAGAATTATAGCAAGTAGAATGGGAGCTGATTTAGCAATAGTTGATAAAAGAAGAGAAAAAGCAGGTGCATCTGAGGTAATGAATATTATTGGAGACGTAAGTGGAAGGTCTTGCTTTATTATAGATGATATAGTGGATTCGGCCGGAACGCTCTGTAATGCCTCTGACGCTTTACTGGAACAAGGGGCAATAGATGTTTATGCCTATGTAACCCATGGAGTGTTATCAGGTGAAGCTGTAGAGCGAGTAAACAAATCATCCCTAACAAAACTCATTGTAACAGATACTATTGAAGAGTCGGATTTAGTCATAAAGTCCGATAAAATTGAGGTTATCTCTATCTCATCTTTACTAGGAGAAGCAATAAAAAGAATTTCTGATGAAAAATCTGTATCAAGTTTGTTTGATTAACTTGATTTGATCTTAAAGCAGGGTTATAACCCGCCACAGGATAAAGTTTTAATTATAATTTTGGAGAAAGAGGATGGCAGAAACCACCTTACTAAAAGCAGAAGAAAGAAAAGATACAGGAAAATCATTTGCGCGCGCAGTTAGAAAATCTGGCAATATCCCCTGCATAATTTATGGTGATAAGAAAGATCCAATTGCAGCTAGTTTAAATGGAATTGAAGCAGTAAAACTTTATAATACTGGAAAAATGTTATCACAACTAATTGATGTTGAAACATTAGGTGGTGAAAAGTTTAAAGCTATATCAAAAGAAATTCAACTTCACCCTGTTAAAGGAAATATTATTCATATTGATTTATTGCGTTTGGGCGCTAATTCAAGAATTTCAGTTGATGTTTCGGTAAGCTTCATTAATGAAGAGGAATGCCCTGGTATAAAAGCTGGTGGAATTTTAAATATTAGTCGTTATACGGTCGAGCTAGACTGTCCTGCCACTAATATACCGGAAGGTGTAGTTGTCGATTTAACAGGCTTAGAAATTGGCGAAACTATTCATCTATCAAACATTAATCTTCCTGAGGGTATTATTTCAGCTATTACAGAAAGAGATATAACTGTAGCAAGTATTGCTGCTCCAATGAGTGAAGCTGAAATGGAAGCGCTTGATGCAGCAGATGCAGCAAGACCAGAAGGTGCTGCGGATTCAGAAGATTCAGCCGAAGATTCAGGTGAAGATTCAGATGAAGATTCAGGCACAAGCGAAGAAGCTACTTCAGATGATAAGGAATAATTAACTAAATTGGCTTTATCAAATGATACAATACTTTTTGTAGGATTAGGAAATCCTGGTGAGAAACATAAAAATAACAGGCATAATGTTGGTTTTATGGCCTTAGATTGTCTTTCAAGCTTTCATAAGTTTGGCAGAAGCAGAACAAAATTTCTTGGAAGAACCTCTATGGGGGCAATCGAAGATAGAAAGTTAATATCTTTTAAACCCCAAACTTTTATGAATGAATCGGGTCGAGCTGTAAGAGAAGCATCGAACTTTTATAAAATATCGCCTGCGAGAATTATTGTTTTTCATGATGAATTAGATCTTCCTTTTGGAGAAGTCAGAGTAAAAAAAGGCGGAAGTGATGCTGGCCACAATGGCTTGAAGTCCATAGATGAGAATATTGGAAAAGATTATTTTAGAATACGAATAGGAATAAGTCATCCTGGTGATAAGGATAAAGTAACAAGTCATGTTTTAGGAGACTTATCAAAAGAGGATACAGAAACTCTTGATAAAATATTATCGCTTATTGCAAAGAATATTCCTATTTTAATAGATGGCGATGAAAAGAAATTTCAAAAAAATATAACACCATCAAAGAAATAACTTAAATGGGCTTTCGTTGCGGGATAATTGGTTTGCCAAATGTTGGAAAATCAACACTTTTTAATGCACTAACAAGGACTTCCCTTGCTCAATCTGAAAACTATCCCTTTTGCACAATTGAACCAAATATAGGCGAAGTTGACGTACCTGACGAGAGATTAAACAAGCTTTCAGATATAAATCAGTCAGTTCAAATCCTTCCTGCAAGACTAACATTTGTTGATATTGCTGGTTTGGTTAAGGGAGCTTCTCAAGGTGAGGGGTTAGGTAATCAATTTCTTTCTAATATTAGAGAGGTAGATGCAGTCGCTCATGTAGTCCGATGCTTTGAAGACGAAAATATAACTCATGTAAATGGTCAAATTAACCCAATAGAAGATATAGAAATTATTGAAACTGAGCTGCTTCTGTCGGATATAGATAACTTAGAAAAAAGATCTAACTCCTTAGAAAAAAAAGCAAAAGGAAATGATAAGGAAGCAAAAGAAAAACTATTACTTATTAATGAGATTTTAAGTGAATTAAATAAAGGATCGTTATTCGATGAGTCTTCGCTTAATGAAGAAAACAAAAAATATTTTGCCGAATTTAGTCTTCTAACAAATAAAAGGATGATTTATGTTTGTAATGTAGATGAAGAAAGCGCTAGCTCGGGAAATAAATACTCAAAAATAGTTGAAGAATATGCCTCATCAAAAAATACTAAAGCGATAAAAATTTCAGCTAATATAGAAAGCCAAATATCACAGTTAGAAGATAATGAAAGAAATGAATATATAGATTCTCTTGGATTAAAGGAGCCTGGACTAAATATTCTTATCGGTGAAGGATATAGTGCTTTAGATTTAGTTACATACTTTACCTCAGGTCCCAAAGAAACCAGAGCATGGACGATTAAGAAACTTACGCTTGCCCCTGAATCTGCTGGAAAAATTCATACAGATTTTGAAAAAGGTTTTATTAGGGCAGAAACCATAAATTATAGTGAATTAATAGAATTTAACAGCTATCAAAAAGCAAAAGATGCTGGAAAGGTAAGGTTAGAAGGAAAAGAGTATGAAGTTCAAGATGGCGATATAATGAACTTTAGATTTAATAATTAATGAACATCCTTAAATAATCTTCTTACACTAAAGAACATTAGAAAAAGAAAAATTAGTAAAAATCCCATAACTATTAAACCCAAACTTTTTCTCTCTTCCATTGTTGGCTCTGCTGCCCAAGAAAGAAAATTAGATACATCATATGACATTTGTTTGATGGTTGCTTCTGTTCCATCTTCATATTCAACCATCTCGTCATAAAGAGGCTGGGCCATAGCTATAGCCGCACCAGGGAACCATGGATTGTAACTTAGTGAGTCATCTATATTCAAACTATCAGGCATAGGTTCTTCATATCCACTTAAAAGAGAATATATGTAGTTGGCACCATCAGATCGCGCCTTAACTATCAACGAAAGGTCAGGAGGGTAAGCACCATTATTAGATGCCTTGGCTGCATCCTTATTATCAAAAGGAGCCTGGAAACGATCACTAGGAACCCTGCTTCTTTCAACAGGATCACCATACTCGTCTGCTCCATCTATAATAAAATAGTCTGCAGCAATCTCTTTTACTCTTTCTACAGAAAACTCTGGACCACCTTTTTGAGATAAATTTCTGTAAGATAATTGTTTCATTCCATGGCAAGACGAACAAACCTCAGAATAAACTTGATAGCCCCTCTTTAAACTTTCACGGTCAAATTTTCCAAAAGGACCTTCAGAAGAAAAACCAGGTTTTAAATTTTTATAAGCCTCACCACCAGCCGCTATTAAATTTTCGTTGCTTTGTATAAACAAAAGGCTAAAAAAAATAATTACTATTTGTGATAATTTCATAATAAACTTTCCTAAGTGTTAGCTGAGGGGACTAAATCACCGTCAATCTCATCAATTTCTATGCTTGTATCTATTGCGGGGTTAGAAATACCTATGGGCATCGCCGATGGTTTTTCATACCGACTAAGAAGAGGCATCACAACTAAGAAGAAAGCAAAATAATAGATTGTACAAACTCTTGATAAAAATAAATAAATACCTTCAGGTGCTTGTCCGCCTAAATAACCCAAAAGAAGACAGCTAATTAAGAAAGTAAAATAAAATATTTTATAAACTGGACGATATCTTGCTGACCTAACTTTCATAGTATCAAGCCAAGGTAAGAAAAATAAAACAGCTATAGATCCGAACATCAAAAGAACACCCATCAACTTATCAGGGACAGCTCTTAAGATGGCGTAGAAAGGTAATAGATACCATTCAGGAACAATATGCGCAGGTGTAACCATTGGGTCAGCTTCAATATAATTATCCGGATGGCCTAATATATTTGGATTATAGAAAATGAAATAACTAAACATTAAAAGAAAAACAACATAAGCAAACAAATCTTTAACCGTATAATATGGATGGAAAGATATTGTATCATTACTATCTTTAACTGAAATTCCAGTGGGATTATTATTACCTGTTACATGCAAAGCCCATATATGAAGAATAACAACTCCAAAAATTACAAAAGGTAAAAGATAGTGAAGGCTGAAGAAGCGATTTAAGGTTGGATTATCAACACTGAATCCTCCCAACAATAACGTTAGAATAGATTCTCCTACAACTGGTATCGTTGCAACAAGATTAGTAATAACAGTTGCACCCCAAAAACTCATTTGACCCCAAACAAGAACATAACCCATAAAAGCTGTAATAATCATAAGAAGAAAAATAACTACACCCAGTATCCACAAGACCTCTCTAGGCTCCTTATAAGAGCCATAATAAAGACTTCTAAACATGTGAATAAAGACTGCCAAAAAGAACATCGAGGCTCCATTTGCGTGGATATAACGAATTAGCCATCCATAATTAACATCCCTCATAATATGTTCAATACTGTCAAATGCCATTAAAACATGGGGAGTATAATGCATCGCTAAAACAATGCCTGTAATAATCTGTGTTACCAAACTTAAAGTTAATATGAATCCAAAAGTCCAAAAATAATTTAAATTCTTTGGTGTTGGAAAACTTAACATATTTTCATCTGCAAAGCGCATAAGTGGCAATCTCTTATCAAGCCACTTAGTAAAGCCGTTACTTGGGGTATATTCGTGATCGTGATTCATAACTCAACTATCCAATTTTAATAATACTTTCATTAACAAATTCATAAGGCGGAACTTCTAGATTTGTAGGCGCCGGACCCTTTCTAATTCTTCCAGAAATATCATAATGAGAACCGTGGCAAGGACAAAACCAACCACCAAAATCTCCTTTATCGGCAATTGGTATACAACCAAGATGTGTACAAACTCCAACTACAACTAACCATTCTTTATTTTTTACTCTTTCAGCATCTTTTTCAGGATGAGGTAAATTTGCAACATCTTCATTTTCAGCAACTAAGATCTCTTCCTTAGTCCTTCTTCGAATAAACACAGGCTTACCTCTCCAGGCAACCTTAAGGGATCCACCCTCGGGTATAGATGAGATATCAGCCTCAACACTTGATAATGCAGATACAGACGCATCAGGGTTTAATTGGTGTATTAGAGGCCAAGCAAGAGTAGCAGCTCCCGTGGCGCCAAATACTGCAGTTGTAATATATAAAAAATCTCTTCTTGTTGGTTCATTTTCATCGATTATATCAGTCATTAATCTACCACTTTTTTTAATTTATTTTGGTAATCTGTTTATTGATCTATATGTGATATCTTTGTGAGAAAGTAAAGAAAATATTTGGCTATGCGACATAATACGACACCTATTTTTTTATTAAACTTTTAAGGCAAGTATGTCTTTGAGCCTCTTAAGCAAAAAAGATTTACCCTCTGTAAAATGAGACGAAATCCAATAATCTTCAAGCTCCTTTAAAATTTCTCCAAGAATTGGTCCCTTTTCAACTCCTTGATTCATAATATCGATAGCCTTAATTGGAAAAATAGGCTTCTCCCACTTGTGAGTCTTTAATAATAACTCAGCCCACAGTGTGTCATTTTCAACCAAGTCTGTTGACCAGCAAACCCTGATAACCTTAACGCAAATTTCCTTTCCGTAAAAATAAAGAGCCTCATTAAGTTGATTTATATTTGTGCTATTTGAGAAAGTAATTTTCTGATCAAAAAATAATGACATTAATTTTTTTTGTTTATTTGAGAAACTAAACATTTTTAAATTATCATAATTAATTTCTTGAAGATAAATGATTGAAATAAGTCTTAAAAAGGGATCAGCCTCATATAAATTTTTGTTATCGATATCAATCATCCTAGATAAAAAAGAACAATTAACTTTATTACCAAAAATAATACTTAAAATATTAATACTCGAAAGTTCTTCGATCACAGTTTTTACGCGTGGTGATATTAATATTTTAAAAAATTCACTTTGAATTCTTTCAGGGGATAACTTTTTTAATTCGAACTTAGATTCTTCACAGGCCTTAATAGCTTTGGAAGAAAATGGTACTTTGTCATTACCATAATAAGCATTAAATCTAAAATATCTTAAAATTCGAAGATAGTCTTCCTGTATCCTTTCTTTTGGATTGCCTATAAATTTTACATTACCTTTTCTTAAATCAGAAAAACCATTTTGAGGATCAAAAATATCGCCTTCAGGTGTTAAATAAATAGAATTAATTGTAAAATCCCTTCTTGTTGAGTCTTTCTCCCAATCATCAGTAAAAATTACTTTTGCATGCCTTCCGTCAGTCTCGATATCTGACCTGAGAGTCGTTATTTCAAAATTATAAGTATCTGTAAAAACAGAGACCGTTCCATGGTCAATTCCAGTTGGGATAACTTTAATTAAATCAGATGAGAGAATATCTATTATATTTTGTGGTTTATGTGTTGTGGCGATATCAATATCATTTGTTTTAAGATTAATTAAAGAATCTCTAACGCAACCACCCACAAATCGAGCACAATCTCCACCTTCATTTAAAAGCCTCATTATTCTTTTACTCATTGGGTCGTTTATGAAGTCATTTTGAATAGAATTAATCATTTATTTTGTAAAAAAACCTTCCCTCAATTCGCCATTAATAACCTCGGGGTGATTATATTTTTTACCGATTGGATTTTCGTAAAATAATGCTGAAATAAATAAACTTGAGGTCATTAGAAAAAGGCCAATAACGAGAGGCCAAAAAAATTTCATATTCATAATCTTACCTTTCGATAAAATTATCCATAAGGTGTAAATCCCAATAGGTAATAAAAAAATTAACAGATAGTATAAAATTCTAATCAAAGTTTATTAATCCTTTCATATAAATTCCTTATCATACCTGCTGTTGCTCCCCATATTTTATAACCCTCGAAGGGTATAGTATAAAATTTTCTAACCATACCTTTCCATTCTGCAGATTGCAGCTGGTGATTTTTAGAATCCATTAGAAATTCAAATGGAACTTTAAATGTCTCTGCTACTTCATTTACATCTATTTGCGGAATAAAATCAGATTTAATGAAAACAACAACTGGAAGTATTCTATATCCTGTGCCTGTTTCATACGTATCTAAATAACCACATATTTCATAATCCGGAAGAGTTAAACCAACTTCTTCTTCTGCTTCTCGAATAGCAGCTTCGGTAAAGCTTTCGCCCTCCTCTACCTTTCCTCCGGGAAATGCGATTTGTCCAGAATGCTGTTCTAATTGATCAGAGCGTTTTGTTAAAAATAATTGAGGTATATCACCATCCACTATCCCAACAATAACGGATGCAGGTTTTAAGCTTAGCGGATCTAACCGATCAGAGGGGTTATCGATTAAGTCAAAATCACTTCTTGATCCAGGTGCTTGGTTTAAACTATTTTCAGAAGGTGGTTTTTCATCAACAGCTTTTATAACTTTATTCTTCCAATCAATCATCATGCTTAACCCTTTAAATCACTAACCTTCATAAAAGGAAAAAAGTTTCCTCCTGACCAAACACCGAAATCATCCTTCTCTTCACATCCTAAATTAACAAGCTCATAAAATACCGATCTTGATATCTTTGCCTCAAGATTACTTCTGACTAGTATATATGGTGCCGGTTCTTTAGTTTTAGAATTAATAACAATTCTTATAGGATAATCCTTTGATGCAATAACAGTATCACCAGTATTTGTAGTGAACTTTAGCATGGTATCTTTTTCATTACCTGACACCTCTACACTTGTAGCAATAAAAGGTGCATCGTGAACTTTGATAATAATTTTTTCTACTGGAGTAACTAAAACATAACTACCATCTTTTTCTTTTCTTAAAATCCTAGCAAACAAATTAACAATTTTTTTACGTCCAATAGGAGAATTCATGTAGTGCCAGCTTCCGTCACTTTTTATTTCAAGACCAATATCACCGCAGTGATCAGGATTCCATTTTTCAACCGGAGGATAACCATCGTGAGATTCTTCATTTGCTGTTTGAGCACTTTTTATAATATTTTTAAGATCGACCATAAAAAAAATATACCTGATTTGTATTTATTGTTTTATAACAATTTAAATTAATTTTAGAAGGAGATTTATAATGGGAGTTCTCGAGGGAAAAGTTCTTTTAATTACTGGGGCGGCAAATGGAATAGGAAGAGAGACTGCTCTACTAGCTGCAAAAGAAGGTGCACGTTTAGTAATTAATGATTTAGGTGGATCAGTAGCAGGTGGAGATGCAGGTGATCAAAAGCCTATTGAGATTGTAAAGAAAGAGATAGAGGCTGCAGGCGGTCAAGCTGTATCAAATACCGATTCTGTTACAGACAGAAAGGGAACTGAATTTATGATTCAACAAGCCCTTGATGAATATGGAGAACTTCATTCTATAATTAACCCCGCGGGAATTTTGAGGGATAAGATGTTTCATAAGATGGAAGAGGAAGACTGGGATTCAGTTCTATCAGTTCATCTAAAAGGAAGCTTTAATGTTTGTAGATCCGCAGTAAATTATTTTAGAGAAAAAGAAGAAGGTAATTTTGTTCTTTTTACTTCTACAACGGGCTTAATAGGTAATATTGGACAAGCAAATTATGCGGCAGCAAAACTTGGAATACATGGTTTATCAAGAATTATAGCAATGGAAAATGAAATAAAGAATATTAGATCAAATGTTATTGCTCCCTTTGCCTGGACAAGAATGATTGCAACTATTCCTATTAAGGATGAAGCCTCCAAAAAAAGAGTAGAAAGAATGAAAAACGCTATGAGACCTGATCAAGTTGCGCAAACTGCTGTGGCTCTTGCTGCTCCAAAATGCAAACTATCTGGACAAATTTTATCGGTAAGAGGAAATGAAGTTTCATTATTTAGCCAACCAAGGCCAATCAAAAGCATTGCAGATACAGATGGATGGACACCTGAAAAACTTTTAGATTCAGCCTTTCCTGCTTTTGAATCAATAGCGCCGGATTTAGGAGCAACTGTTACAGTATTTCCTTATGAGCCTTTTTAAGATTATAAATAAATAAATATTGTATAAATAATATATGAAGCTAATGAAATAGAGCCAAATAACCTTGTGTTTTTTGGCTTATTAGTTGCAACGAATAAAACCCAAAAACTTGAAACCACAAGAATTATAGAGCTAAGACCCCTAAACTCGTCAGAAAAACTAATTGCTCCGCTTATCAGAGTAGAGAAGCCCAAGACCCCAATTATATTAAAGATATTAGATCCAACAATATTTCCTAAAGCAACACTGCCTTCTTTTCTAAAAAATGCAGCAATTGTAACTGATAATTCTGGAAGAGATGTTCCAATTGCAGCTAAACTAATTCCAACAACTGATTCTGGGATACCATAAAAATTAGAGATAACTATTAGACCATCGATAAATAATTTTGATCCATAAATCAAGAATCCAAAGCCCGTTATAAGATTAATAAAAATACTTAAATTTGAACCAGTGTTTAGATAGTCAAAATTATCATTATTCTTATTAAAAACTTTATAAGAGAGATACAAATATAATGGAAGAGAGATAACCATTGCGCAAGCCCAACTAATAGTAATTGATCCAGAGTATATAAAATAATAAAAAAGACTTGTTGCGATTATCATGACAAAAATATCCTTTGAGGAAATATCCTCAACTGATTTATTTTTAACTAACACAAGCGATACACCTAAAACTAAGAGTATATTAGCAATATTGGAGCCTAGTATTCCACCAATAGCAATATCTGAATTTCCGTTCTCTAGTGCCTGTATTGTTACAAAGAGCTCAGGGAGGGAGGTTCCAAACCCTAGGATAAAAATACCAATAATAAAAGGTGGGACCTTTAACTTACTAGATATATCCTTTGCTCCTAGCACCAGCCTATCTCCACCAAAGGCTAATAATATTATTCCTAAAGGAAAAAGAAGGGTTTCTAAAAGCATTAGTTTTTTTAACAATCTAATGAAGATGAGTCTATTAATATAAATAGAAATTATTATTTTGAGAAATTAAAGGTAGATTTCTAAAAAAAGTAATTTATTTATAAAATATTGATTTTTTCTATAAATTACTATGTTTTTTTAATGAATTTTTTAAATATTTAGGTAAAAAGTTACTATATTTTGATAAAAAAATTCAAAAATTGGTAAAAAAGTAGAAAATAATCGAAAATATCACTAACAGCACTTGACACTGAGGCAAACGATAACTACCTAAGGTGAACCAAGTTCTATAATAATCATTTTAGAGCAAAGGTTTTAATAATTTTATTTAAATAAGTGGAGAAAAAATATGAAATTTCGTCCTTTACATGATCGTGTACTAGTAGAACGTATAGATGAAGATGAAAAAACTGCTGGAGGTATTATTATACCTGATACAGCAAAAGAGAAGCCTTCCGAAGGGAAAGTGGTTGCAGTTGGGTCAGGAACTAAAGCTGATGACGGAACTGTTACTCCTTTAGATGTTAAAGCTAAAGATAAAATACTTTTCGGAAAGTGGTCAGGAACAGAAGTTACTGTGGATGGTAAAGAACTCTTAATAATGAAAGAGTCAGATATCCTTGGAATTATTAGTTAAATTTAGTCATTAATCGGAGGAATAGAATTATGTCAAAAGAAGTTATTTTTGGATCAGACGCAAGAGCAAAGATGCTCAATGGCGTTAATATATTAGCAAATGCAGTTAAAGTAACATTAGGACCTAAGGGTCGTAATGTCGTTATTGATAAATCATTTGGTGCACCTAGAATTACTAAAGATGGTGTTACTGTAGCAAAAGAAATTGAACTAGAAGATAAATTTGAAAATATGGGCGCTCAGATGGTTAAGGAAGTAGCATCCAAAACAAATGATGAAGCTGGTGATGGAACTACAACTGCAACTGTTTTAGCGCAAAGTATTGTTCAGGAAGGAATAAAATTTGTTGCAGCTGGAATGAATCCTATGGATGTTAAACGAGGAATTGATCAAGCAGTTAAAGTTGTTCTTGAAAACTTAAACAAAAGATCAAAGAAAGTTAAAACAAATGGTGAAGTTGCTCAAGTAGGAACAATATCAGCCAATGGTGAAGCAGAAATTGGTGATATGATTGCAGAAGCAATGCAAAAAGTTGGCAACGAAGGTGTAATTACAGTTGAAGAAGCAAAAAGCTTAGATTCAGAACTAGAAGTTGTTGAAGGCATGCAGTTTGATCGTGGATATTTATCACCATACTTTATCACTAATGCTGATAAGATGATTGCAGAGCAAGAAGAGCCTCTTATTCTTCTTCATGAATCAAAACTTTCTAACCTTCAGTCAATGCTTCCAATATTAGAAGCTGTTGCACAATCAAGCAGACCCCTTTTAATTATTGCAGAAGATATTGAAGGAGAAGCATTAGCTACCTTAGTTGTTAATAGACTTAGAGGTGGACTAAAAGTTGCCGCTGTTAAAGCGCCAGGTTTTGGTGATAGAAGAAAAGCTATGCTTGAAGATATTGCTATCTTAACAGGCGGCCAGGTTATTTCTGAAGATCTTGGTATTAAATTAGAAAACGTTACACTTGATATGCTTGGAACAGCAAAAAAAGTTGCTATCACTAAAGACGATACAACAATTGTTGATGGTTCAGGCAAAAAGAAAGACATCGAGAGTCGTGTAAGTCAAATAAGACGACAAATTGAAGAAACATCATCTGATTATGATAAAGAAAAACTTCAAGAACGTCTTGCTAAGCTTGCTGGTGGTGTTGCTGTAATTAAAGTTGGCGGCGCAACAGAAGTTGAAGTTAAAGAAAGAAAAGATAGAGTTGATGATGCATTAAATGCAACTAGAGCTGCTGTAGAACAAGGTATTGTTCCTGGCGGTGGAACTGCTCTTCTATTAGCAACAAAAGCTCTTGATAAGCTTAAGTTAAAAAATGAAGATGAAAATGCTGGCCTAAAGATTGTTAGAAGAGCTTTAGAAGCTCCAATTAGACAAATTGCTGAAAATGCTGGTGTTGAAGGTTCAATTGTTGTTTCTAAAGTACTAGGTTCAACAAAACCAAATCATGGATTTGATGCTCAAAATGAGACTTATGTTGATCTTATTAAGGCTGGTATTATCGATCCAACTAAAGTTGTTAAAACAGCTTTAATTGATGCTTCATCTATTGCAGGTCTACTGATTACTAGTGAAGCACAAATTGCTGATAAACCAGAACCAGCTGGTTCTTCTGCACCTGCTATGCCTGATATGGGCGGCATGGGCGGAATGGGCGGCATGGGCGGCATGGGCGGCATGATGTAACCCTATAAAATACTAATTAAGAAAGGCTATCTATACTGATAGCCTTTTTTTATGCCCTTTTAATACTTTCCCTTAAAATATTCCATGAAATGGAATCTCTATTATAAATAAAATTTGGCTGACTAGTTCTAACTGGTCCATACCCCATCTTCGTAAGATATAGTGAACAAGAAGTTAGCTCAGATAAGGGTGCTATTAAAGACACACTGTCACCTAGGTACGGCGTGCCTTTTACAAATATAGCCTTAAAGTTTCTATATAAACTTATTTCTAATTCACTGCTTTCTTTTGTATAATCAAAGGATAACTCAGCTTTATCCATGGCTTCAGATCTTGCTGAAACTATTCTTAAAAATTTCTCTACAGGCTTTAGGTCTATATGATCCCAAATTTCATCAACTGTTGAAAAAATACAAGACTCACTCCTGAGCATTGTTCCATCTTTGAGAATTTTCAAGTTATTAGCTTCAATTGTCTGACCAGTCTCAGTAATATCAACAATAATTTCAGAAGTTCCTGCTGAAGGAGAGCCTTCAGTAGCGCCGGCACTATCAACTAACCTATAATTGCTTATTCCGTTTTTTGAGAAGAAATTTCTCGTAATATTTGTAAACTTAGTTGCAACCCGCATTCTTCGATTATTGTAGGAACGAAATTCAGACGCTACTTCAGATAAATCCTTAATACTCTCAACATCAATCCAGGAGTTTGGTACAGCAATAACTACATTGGCTTTTCCAAATCCTAACTTTGAAAGCATCACGACTTTTTTAGATGCTGGAGTTCTTCCCTCCTCAATCAAATCAATGCCTGTGATACCCATATGAATATTTCCCTTTAACAATTCATTTGAAATTTCACTAGCAGATAAATAAAGTATTTCTATCTTTTCAATACCCTCAATAAAACCTGAATAGGTTCTTTTTCCTCCAGACCTAGATAATTTAAGACCCGCAGAATCAAAGAATTTATTCATTTGTTCGTGAAGTCTTCCTTTAGAAGGTAATGCTAAAAGTAATGAGCTCATAAAGAATTCTCCATAGCAATTACCTTTTCAACTCTCTCTAAATTAAGCGCTGCACCAACAGCAGGCACATCGAGATTAGAGCTTACAGATTTAATAAGGTCATCATAACGTCCACCACCGCCAATATTAGCTTTATCCCCTAAAACTGGACAGTTATAATCAAAAAGAAAGCCTGTGTAGTACTCAACTGTTCTACCTTTTTCTAAAGAGAAAATAGAATTCTTAAGATCTATTTTTAAACTTGATATTTTATCTATTCTTTCACTAACATTATCTATTTTTGCATCTAACTTGGAGTCAATATTTTTTGAAATAGATTTCAATTTCTTTATAGCATCACTTGGGTTGTCAGATATTGATAAGAAATCCCTAATTAAATTAGAGGTGTTTTTCGAAAGTGGCTCAGTATTAATTTCTTGAGATTTCTTCATTAATCTTTCTGTGATTTCTTTAACACTTCTTCCAACTGGTGATTGATTTTCTGAAAGTCCAATTGTATCCCTCACAAAAATTTCAGCCATCTCCTGATCAAGATCAGAAATTTTATAAAATAATTTGTTATCAAATTTTTTCTTAATGGATAATTCATCCAATAATAATTTAAAATTTTTATCATTCCAAAACTTTGTCTTTAACTGATCCTTCCAAATAACAGGAATATCGAGAACATCGACAAGCAAGGAAAATAAAGAAATATCTCCCATTGAAATATTTAACTCTTTAATTCCTGCTTTTTTTAAAGAATTATAAGTTCTGTAAAAAATCTCTATCTCAGTTTCAAGCGAACTATCTCCTCCAATTGACTCAAGGCCTGCTTGACTAAATTCATTTGGCTCAGATGATGTTGGATTATGGAATTGAAAGACCTTTCCATGATAAGCATAATTCTTTTTTTCCCCGTTAAATCCATTATTCAAATAATGAATACATGTTGGGATTGTCAGATCAGGTCTCAAGCAAAGTCTCGTTCCAGCTGGATCAGAAAAAATATATAATCGATCTGCTATATTTTCTCCTAATCTATCTAAAACTTTATCAGCAGAAACAAGAACGGGAGGATCAATTAACTCAAACTTCTCACTTACTAAATTCTCCATGATATTAATTGAGGTTTCGCTTAAGACCTCAATTGGCCTTGAGTCTATCGGAAGAGAGGTTCTAGAAATATTTCCAAAAATTTTTTCATTAATAGATATACCCTTTTCATTGCATAATGATGCTATTTTATAGTGCAATCTTGCTGGAAAACCTTTCTTTCTATAGTTAGAAACGGCTGATAAATTGACGCCTAGAAGCTTTGCCAAAACACCTGTTCCGCCTAATGAATCTATTATTTTATTTGTTTCGTTAATCATAATAAGTTCATATAATATGAATTTATTTATTAATCAACTAATTTATTCATAAAATATGAATTAAAGTTCTAGCAATGTCTTAATTTCTTCAACTAGGCTATCTAAAGAAACGGTTTTTTGAGATACCTTCCCACTTCTCCACTCTTCATTATCTAAAATTTCACCTGAAGCTTCCTTACCGGCCATCAAATCTTTTATTGTGATACTGCTAGACGCTTCCTCGTCTTCACCTAATATTAAGGCAAGTCTTGCTTGTCTTTTATCGGCATATTTTAATTGTGCTTTCATTCCACCATCGCCTACATAGCACTCTGATGGTATTCCAGCCGATCTTAGTTGCGAAGCTATTTTGTAATAAAGCGATCTTTTTTCTTTATCCATAACCAAAACAACAACAGATAATTTTTCTTTATTTATATTTTGTTTTTTAAGATATTTTAAAGCGCTACTTAATCTACTAACCCCAACTGAAATGCCAGTCGATGGAACTCTTGCACCCTTTAGCCTAGTAATGAGGTCATCGTACCTACCCCCTCCTCCAACTGAACCAAATTTTTCAAGAGAATTATTAGTCTCAATATCAAATGTTAAATCTGCTTCATAGACAGGTCCAGTATAGTAACCAAGACCTCTTACAACCGATGGATCTACTATTATTCTTTTTTCATCATATCCCGCAACATCAATAATCGAGGATATCTGGTCAAGCTCTTCAATGGCTTCAGAAAATACATCATTAGAGCCAAATTGCTTTGATAGGTTTTCCAAAGATTTCTTTCTATTTAAATTTTTTGAGTCAATTCCATATTCCAGGAATAGTAATATTTCTTTTATTGATGAGTTTTCAAGTCCAGCTCCTTTTGTATAGTCCCCGGATTCATCCTTACGTCCTTCCCCCAAAAGCTGTTCAACACCTTTTAACCCTAAGCGGTCTAATTTATCGATAGACCGCATAATGGCTAAATTTATATCTGACCCGGATTCGTTTCCAGATATGTTTAAACTATCAATTATACCATCTAAGATTTTTCTATTATTAAGCCTAATAACATAATCACCGCGCTCTATACCAGTACTCTCTATGGCATCCGAAAACATCATACACATTTCTGCATCTGAAAGAGGGTTATCACTACCTATAGAATCCGCATCAATTTGAAAAAATTGTCTAAATCTCCCGGGACCAGGTTTTTCATTCCTAAAAACCCATCCCGATTGATATCTTCGATAAGGCTTAGGTAAGGAATCATAATTTTCTGCAACATACCTGGCTAATCCCGATGTAAGGTCGTAACGGAGAGAAACCCATTTGTTGTCGTCGTCTTCAAAAGAAAAAACACCTTCATTTGGTCTATCTTGATCGGGAAGAAAGGAGCCTATAACATTAGAATATTCTATTATTCCTGTTTCCAGGGCATCAAAGCCATACAAGCTATAAGTCTTTTGAATAGAATCTCGTAAACGATTCAATTCAGTAAGGTCATTACCAGATAAATCTTCAAAACCTCTCGGTCGTTGAGGTTTAATTTTTTTCTTCTTTTCCGAACTCAAAATATACTCCAAAAAAAAATTTAGAATCAAATAAATATCATTATCCAAATAATTTTTCTATGATATACCTTCCATTAATATTTATCTAAAAAAATTAAGGAAAATTTTATGTCAATAAATTTAGACACCCCATCTGGTTTGAAAATCCTTGGACCTGATTATCCTGGAATAGAAAAAATACTTACAAAAGAATGTCTTGCCTTAGTCGCAGAGCTTGACCGTGAATTCAGGAGAGAGAGGCTTGGAGTTCTTCAGGAAAGATTGAGAAAACAGTTTGATCTTGATAATGGAGGGCTACCTGACTTTTTAGAGGAAACTAAAGAAATAAGAGAATCAGATTGGAAAATTACTTCTATTCCTGATGATCTGCTGGATAGACGAGTTGAAATTACCGGGCCTGTGGATCGTAAAATGATCATTAATGCATTAAACTCAGATGCAAAAACATTTATGACAGATTTTGAAGATTCAATGTCTCCTACTTGGGAAAATATTATTCAAGGTCAAATAAACTTACAAGATCTGTGGAATGATGAAATTGATTTCTCTGATCCAAATTCAGGAAAAGAATATAAGCTTAATCCAGATCCATCCGTATTAATAGTAAGACCAAGAGGATGGCATCTTGAGGAGGCTCACATAGAAGTTGATGGGGAAAGAATTTCTGCAGGAATTTTCGATTTTGCTGTTTATTTATTCCATAATCATAAAAAAATATCCGAGAAAAATACTGGTCCATATTTTTATCTTCCAAAAATGGAGAGTTACCTTGAGGCCAGGCTTTGGAATAAAGTTTTTACTAAAGCACAAGAGTTACTGGGAATTCCAATTGGGACCTGTAAAGCAACAGTTTTAATTGAAACACTGCCTGCTGCATTTCAGATGGATGAAATTCTTTATGAACTTAAAGATCACATAGTTGGTTTAAATTGTGGAAGATGGGACTATATTTTCAGTTATATAAAAAGACTGGGTAATAATCCAGATTATATTTTACCAGACAGGTCTCAAGTTGTTATGGGTGAAGGCTTCCTTAATGCATATTCACTTCTATTAATCAAAACATGTCATAAGCGAGGTGCTTTTGCGATGGGTGGAATGGCTGCTCAAATACCTGTTAAAAATAATGATGCTGAAAATGATGCTGCTTTTGAAAAAGTTAAAAATGATAAAGAAAGAGAAGTAAAAAATGGCCATGATGGAACTTGGGTTGCTCATCCTGGTTTAGTACCCATAGCTTTGGATATTTTTAATTCTTCAATTTCTGGTGATAATCAGCTTGATGTCTCTCTAGATAATGTGAATATTTCTCAAAAAGATCTTCTTGAGGTTCATAAAGGCGAAAGAACTGAAGGTGGAATGAGAGAATGTATAAGAGTCGGCATTCAGTATATCGCAGCTTGGTTAGGTGGTAGGGGCGCCGTACCTCTTTATAACTTAATGGAAGATGCTGCAACTGCAGAAATTTCTAGAGCTCAAATATGGCAATGGTTGAAGCATTCTTCCACTCTAAAAGATGGAAGAATTGTAACTGTTGAATTATTTAAATCGATTCTAGAAGATGAAATTAATGAACTAAAAAAAATTATTGGAGAAAACCAATGGAATCAGGGAAAATTTGAAAAAGCTATTGAATTATTTGAGAAAATGTCTATATCTCCTGACTGTAAAGAGTTCCTAACACTACCGGCTTACGAAGAAATTATTTCTTTAAATAAATAAGCCTCCAAAAAAATAAAGGATTTTAAGATGACAAAAAGTTTTTATGATTTAGTTACTTCCGCTCCTAAAGGAAGATTTGATGGTATAGAAAGACCTTACTCTGTAGAAGATGTTGAAAAATTAAGAGGTTCATTTCCTATTGAATACACTCTTGCGACGAGAGGTTCTAATAAGCTTTGGGATTTACTTCATACAGAAGATCAGGTTTCATCATTAGGCGCTTTATCAGGAAACCAAGCTATGCAGATGGTTAGGGCTGGATTAAAAGCAATTTATTTATCAGGTTGGCAAGTAGCAGCAGACAATAATACTGCTGGTGCAACTTATCCAGACCAAAGCTTATATCCTGCAAATTCAGGACCAGAGCTAGCAAAAAAAATTAATCGTACACTTCAAAGAGCTGATCAAATTGAAGTCTCTGAAGGTGGAGCTAAAAGAGATTGGTTCGCTCCTATCATTGCGGATGCTGAAGCAGGATTTGGCGGACCACTAAATTGCTTTGAACTTATGAAAGCTTACATTGATGCTGGCGCATCAGGTGTTCATTTTGAAGACCAACTAGCTTCCGAAAAGAAATGTGGTCACATGGGTGGTAAAGTTTTAATACCCACCAAACAACACATAAGAAATCTTAATGCTGCCAGACTGGCTGCTGATGTTTGTGGTGTACCTACAATCATCGTTGCAAGAACAGATGCTGAGAGTGCCAAACTTATTACATCCGATGTTGATGAAAGAGATCATGAGTTTATTAACAGAGATGATAGAACTCCTGAGGGTTTCTATAGGCTTAAAGAAGGTTCAGGCTTTGATAATTGTGTTAAAAGAGCAATTGCATATGCACCTCATGCAGATTTGATATGGATGGAAACATCTGTACCAAGCTTAGAGGTTGCAGCTGAATTTGCTAAGCAGGTTAAGGCTGCTTACCCTGATCAAATGCTAGCATATAATTGCTCTCCTAGCTTTAACTGGGAAGCAAATCTAGATAAAGATACCATTGAAACTTTCCGTGAAGAAATTGGTAAATTAGGTTTCAAGTATCAATTTGTTACCTTAGCAGGCTTCCATTCACTAAATTACGGTATGTTTGAACTAGCTTCAAAATTTAGAGATCGTGGTATGGGTGCATATTCAGAACTTCAACAAGCAGAGTTTGGTATGGAAAAAGATGGCTATACTGCAACTCGTCACCAAAGAGAAGTTGGTACAGGTTACTTTGATATGGTTTCTGAGGCTGCTGCAGGTGGTGAGTCATCAACGACTGCACTTAGCGACTCTACAGAAGCTGATCAATTCTAAAGAATACTATATATGCTTCCTACAGCAGATATATGCGATAATTTTCCAACCAAAGTCCTCATAGCAAGGCCTATTTTTAAGGACTTTGGTGGAAAAACAGCCTTCTTTGGCGAAGTAGTAACCTTAAAAACACTCGATGATAATACAAAAGTAAAAAAAGCTCTTGAAAATGATGGGACAAATCAAGTTCTAGTTGTTGATAGCGAAGGATCAATGAATTGCGCGCTTTTAGGTGGAAACCTAGCTGCTCTTGCTAGTCAAAATAATTGGTCGGGGATTATTATTAACGGATGCGTAAGAGATCAACTTGAAATAATGGTTGAAAATATCGGTGTAAAAGCATTAGCAGTACATCCAAAAAAGTCTGAAAAAAATGATGGAGGTGAATATAAGGTAACACTTAATTTTGCTGATATTTCTATTTCGGATGGTGATTATATTTATGCTGATGAAGACGGAATAGTGGTATCAAAAGAAGAATTAAAATTTTAGGAAAATTATGACAAAAGAAATCAAATCAGTAGCAGTTCTAGGCGGTGGTACAATGGGTGCTGGAATAGCAGGCCTATGTGCAGAGAGAGATATACCAGTATTAATTCTTGAAATGAATGAGGCTGCAGTTGAGGCAGCAAAGGATAGATTAATTAATGGTAAACCTGCTCCAATTGATAATCCTGAAAAAATGTCAAATATTGAAACAGGAACTTTCGATAAAGATCTGGATAAATTAAAAAACTATGACTGGATTTGTGAAGCTATTATTGAAAATGCAGATGCAAAACGCGATCTTATTAAGCGCGTTGAAGAAGTTAGGTCCGATACTTCGATTTTAACATCTAATACATCAGGTATTTTATTAAAAGAGATATCCGAAGGAATGCCAGATAGGCTTAAAAGAGATTTAGCAGTAACACATTTCTTTAATCCAGTTAAAGCAATGAAACTTCTTGAAATTATCCCAGGTAACGAAACAGATCCAGCGAATGTTGAAGCTCTTGATCAATTTTGCACGAATACACTTGGCAAAGGCGTTGTTATTGCAAAGGATACAATCAGCTTTATCGCTAATCGAATAGGTTGTTTCTTTATGTTCATTGGACTTCATAAAGGTAAAGAAGCTTTGGACAAGGGGTTAAGTCAAGAGAGAGTTGATGCGGTTTTATCAACACCAATTGGCCTTCCCTCAACTGGGCTATACAGCCTTTATGACCTTATTGGTTTAGATGTTATGGAAATGATAGGAAAAAACTTTGCCTCTAATTTACCGGATGGTGACTTAGGAAAAGAGTATGGCGAATTTCCAGAAGCAGAAAAAGAAATGATTGTTAATGGACAGTTTGGAAGAAAAACAGGTGGTGGCTTTTCTAGAATGACAAAAAATGAAGATGGATCACGTAATAAAGAAACTTTTGATCTTTTGTCTAGAAATTGGAGACCAACAAAAGAAGAGGTATTGGATATTAATGATATAAGTATTCTCTTTGATGATAGCCCTGAAGGAGTACTGGCTTGGGAAGCATATGGAACGACCCTTTGTTATGCTGCTAACCTAGTTCCAACAATAGCGGATGATATTGTGAGTATTGATCGAGCAATGCAGTGGGGTTTTAATTGGAGTAATGGTCCTTTTAAGGCAATGGATGAAATTGGACCTTCTAAAATAATAGAAAAGCTTAAGTCTGAAGGAAAAGAACTTCCTCACATGTTAAAAATTTTAGAAGAGAGTAATTCTGAAAATTTTTATAATAATAAAGGCCAACAATTATCTCATTCCGGTGAATGGATTACTCTTTAAGTTAAATATATACTTGATAGTTAGGCTTTTTCCTTGTTTTATAAATGAAGGGAGAATATTGATTTGTGTATTGTTTGTAATGCAATTGGATACAATCATAACGATCTTAATGGCCCGGGATCTTCATTAGCATTTAACGATCCTTTATCATCCTGGGGTGCGTCATCTTCGAATGCAAAGAATGAAGATAGTTTCAATTCCCAAGAATCACCAAGTTTATTTAAAGATGCAACGTCTTCTTCAACTACATTAAATTTTAATGAAGGCGATAATATTATTATACCATCCGAAGATGGATCTACCTTAAGAGGTCTAACTGGAAATGACACATATATACTTTCAAGTAAAACTATAGAGCCAAATAGTAAAATACAGATCGTTGATACGGAAGGTAAAAATATCATTCAACTTGTGGATGGTTTAATAATTTCTGATTCAATTTTTTCAAAAAACGCCACTAAATTATCTCTTTCAAATGGATCGGAAATTACTATTAATGGAGCGGATAAATTTACCTTTGAATTATCTGGAAATCTGACTAGTGGAACCGTGGGCGTTAATAAAACTTTTTCAGAATTTGCAACATATATGGGAATTGATTCCCTTCCTGAATCCGGATCACAGAGTGGTAGCAGTAATATCACGATTGACGAATTAAGAACAAAAACAAAGACAGATTTAAAGACATTTCTTTCAGGGGACACAAGAACAATTCAATCTACAGAAACTTTGGAAGTCGATTTAAATAATTATGCATCTTTTCCTAAGGCACCAAATTTTTCAGAATCTACTACAGATTTATCAAATCGTGATGATCTCTCGGGTTTAGATTCAATCGTGTTGTATCAAGATTATGAAAAAGCAACAATAGCCATTCGGGCTGACAAAAAGGGTATCAAAGTTTTTGATACAAGTTTTCTTAATGTAAATTCAGAATTTACTGATGGCTCGCGTTCCCACCAATGGAAAGTTGCTGAAGAAAATCTGATTTACCAAGTTTTTCGAAATTATGAATTTAATTCTACTACTGGGTGGCAAATAGAAAATGTAAGTATAACAGGTTTTTATGATTTCTATGATGTAACTCCTAATTCTATTTCTCTTGGTTCGGGAAGTTTTTTTGATAGCAAAACCAATAAATTAAATTTTATAAATTATAATAATCCAAATTATGGTGATTATACTAGATCAATCGATACCTATTTCGATACAGAAAATGCACATAAAATAAAATATTGGTGGAAAGGTGATGATGATAAATGGAACACTTATCTCATAACAATAGATTCAGTATTTGATGATAGCAGTGATATATCGATCTATGAGGATAAGGCGGAAGTATTACAAAATGTATCTAATACCATTGAATATGAAATTAGAGATAATTCTTATCCTCATATAACAAGAGATCAAATTACGATAGATGGGTCTAATCTTACTATTGTAGGAGGCGAAGAAAATAGTGAAACTTTTAATGCAAAAGTCACTGTTAGAGCTTTTTTTAAATTCGCCAATGGTTATACATTTGAAAATGAAGAAGACAATTATGAAGATATAAAAATTACTGTTAGATTAACAGATGATGATTACATCAGGACCCAATCTTCCAAAATTATCGAAGACGGTAATACTGAAACAAGTATTTCTATTATAGAGGATAATCCTGGAGATATTCTCTTAGACCTTAAGGATTTCAATATTGACCCTGGATCAGCTAAAATAAAAGATATCAAAATCAATTATAAAAGTGATAAAAGTTTTTTTGATCAATTTATATCAGAAATTTTTTATATAGATAAAGATGTTTTAAAGTTTTCTGAGGTTGCTCTCTATGATTATGATGGCGATAGAATTATATTTATCCATCATAGTAAAAATAACCCTAATGATTCTTCTGTCGATACCTTTGGGTTCTCCTATGGAATAGACTATGTAACAGAAAATATACGTAATAATGATTTTGAAATTACTTTTACATACACTTCAAATAATGAAGAATTTGAACATACTTTAAAGATAGTAGATTACGAAGATACAGATACTGGAAGCTTTTTCACTGCAGATTATTATCTCGATTATGGAAATCAAAGCTATGATAATAAATTCATTAATGCTTTAAAGTCCGATACCCGATTAAGTCATGCAAATCCAGATGTTGATAGTGTTGCATTAACAAAAGATGAATGGAGTAATTATGAGACTATAGTTACATATGCTTTTATTGAACCAAACGTTATCCCAATAAGTACTTTGCAGACATTCTTGGATACATGTTATTTTACGCCATATACTAGTTTAGATACGTTATGGACGCCTAATGATAATGCAAAAAATATGGTTATAGAGATTCTTGATAGAACCTCAGAATTATTCAAAATAACCTTTGTTGAATCAAATAACTATGAAGATGCTCAATTAAGATTTAATTGGTATGAAACAACAAGCAGTTTCAAAGGGATGAGCGGTTGGGCATATTTGCCAAGTGCGCAACGAACAGATATCTTTTTTAACATTGGTGATACTCGCCACTATGAAGAAGGTAACTATCTATTTTTTCAAACCTATCCTGACGGTATATTTGCAAACCTAGCAAGGCATGAATTAGGGCACTCTCTTGGTTTAGGTCATCCATTTACCCATTTTCTTAATAGTAATTATGTTGAGGATTATGATCAGAATAATTATCCTGAATATTATTATGCAAACACACTTTTTACAACTATGGCATATGCCACATTTTGGGATAAAAACTTAGATAAATATGAAGAAAATGATGCAAAGTATTATTCCTCTTCTTATAATTTAGGAGCACTCCCAGATTATATTGGGACATCTTGGGTTGGTATTTGGCAATCAAATTGGGCTCGAGATGATATTTTAACTCTTGGAGATATGTACGGTCTTAGAAAAAACTATAATGCAGAAGATACAATCTATAGCTGGAATAAA
>Ga0209091_10000126_pt1 | contig 73013 bp, 74 predicted proteins | sample ArcticOcean_MG_C_6_FD_187438 | JGI IMG/M metagenome (GOLD analysis project Ga0209091, IMG submission 187438) | Marine microbial communities from western Arctic Ocean - ArcticOcean_MG_CB8_128 (SPAdes) (version 2) | ecosystem: Environmental > Aquatic > Marine > Oceanic | place: Arctic Ocean...
TATGAAAAAAATATGCCGGTATTTATTTATGCTTTTCCCGTAACACTTGGTGCAGGAATCTGGTTATGTTTTGCTACAATTTTCTTTGAATCTACTTCTTTTTCAACTTCTCTACCTGAATTGAATGTTTTTGGTTGGGTCGATTCAATATGGTTAATATGGATAGTCTATTTATCCATAGGCCCAGGATTAATGGGTCATACTGGTATTAATACAATTTTAAAGTGGCTTCCCCCAATTATGGTTTCTAGTGTTTTATTATTGGAACCTGTTATTGGTGCTTTCATAGGATGGATATTTACAGGAGAATTAATTCTTGGAATGTGGACATTAATCGGAGGGCCGTTGATGATAATTGGGGTTTTAATTATTACCTTGGAAGAAACCTCATCATCAACTGATGATTTTTGAATCAATGATGTGGTGCACTATTGTTATACAAGAATGCCCTTGTAACCAAGTATCACCTAATTTAATTTTTTTAAATTTAGATAGTATTGAGATCTCATTTATGGTAAATGGCGAATCGTCGGAAAGAATAAATCCCATTGATTGATTATTTAAATTCAAATTATTATTGTTTAAATTAGGTCCATCGATATCTAATATTGAAATATTTACATCATCACGTTCCCACTCTAATACGGTTTCTAAAATGCTGCCAGATGAATGAAAAACGCCAGTATTTACCTCCTCCCAATGGCCAATTGGAGGTAATCTTAATTTCAATAAAGATTTGATATGGCCTGCTATTGACCTCTCATCAGACCTAACTCCTGTTAATGTAGCGCCATCAAACATAACTCTTCTTGGGCGTTCATTTCCGCCCATTAAGTGTAAAATTATTTGTGAATTTTTCCTAATGCCATGTGAAATAAACAATGCCGAATTAATTGCCCTTACTAATACATCCATTCTTCCGGATAATCCTGTTAAATCATTTAATGATAAATTTCCTGAACTAGGTGCTTTGTGTCCAATTATGGCAAATTTCCTTTTCACCCAATCACATTCCAATGTCATCGTCTAAATCCATCATTGACTGCATTTGTCTTCTAAATTTCCTGTTTCCTTTCATCCCGCGCATCATTTTCTTACTTTTATTCCAATGTCCCAATAAATCTTTAACAGCCTTTTCTTCTACTCCGGATCCTCTCGCAATTCTTCTAATTCGACTTGACTTTAACAATACAGGTTCATCTTTTTCTTCTTGTGTCATTGAATCCATTATTACTCTGTACTGGTCTAAATTATTCTGCATTTGTTGTTTCTGGCCCCTACTCATGTTATTCATTCCGCCAAACATACTGTCAGGTAGATGTGATAATAATTTATCCATTGTACCTATTTTACTTGTCATTTCCATTTGAGCATACATGTCAGTTAATGTAAATCTTCCAGACATTAAACGTTGAGTCAATCTCATCGCTTCTTGCTCATCCATGTCTTCTGGAGCCAAATCTATTAGTCCTTTTATATCGCCCATACCCAATAATCTAGAAATAAATCTATCCGACTCAAATTTTTCTAAATCATTAATTCTTTCACCTTCACCTACAAAAACAATCGGTGCTCCTGTGGTTGCAACTGCACTCAATGCACCACCTCCTCGGGCAGTACCATCCAATTTTGTAATTATTGTACCCGTAACTCCAACAAGGTCATGGAAAGTTTGAGCAACGGGGCCAGCAGCCTGACCGACTTGCGCGTCAATTACCAAAAATCTCTCAGTGGCATTTGCAATATTTGCAATATCTATTAATTCCTGCTTTAAATCACCATCTAAACTATCTCTTCCTGCAGTATCAATTATTACTACATCAGCAGAACTAAATTTCTTCAAACCATTTCTTACGATTACCTTTGCATCATTCTCATCGGGCTCACCATAAACTTCTACATTAGTTCCTTCTAGTAGTTGCGTTAATTGTTGAAATGCACCAGGGCGGTGAACATCAGCTTCTATGACTGCTACCTTTACTCCATGTTTCCTTCTCCACCAATCTGCGATTTTAGCAGTAGTTGTAGTTTTTCCTTGACCATAAAGTCCTACCATTAATACTGTTTCATTTCTAGGCCTTATATCTCTGGGAGGTCCTAGTATTCTTACTAATTCTGTATAAACCATATTCATAGCATGAGTTTCCAACTTAACGCCTGGAAGGGGATCTTCTTCCATCATACGCCTTTCTATTCTTTCAGTTAATTCCTTAGTCTGCCTAACATTAAAATCTGCTTCTAACAAAGCACGTCTTAATTGTTTACTTAATTCCCTAATGGTCTCTTCATCAACAACTCTCTTACCCTTCAATAGACTCATTGAACCAATGATTCTTTGTTTCAGTCCTTCGAGTGCCACGTGCTCCCGTCCTTATTATGTGGTTTTAACGTTATTAGACCCGTGTGACTCAAATGTAGTATGCTATGGCCAATCATGGCTATCGAGGCAGTCCCGTTATCACAACAACAAATTGCCTTTGCAATTGGTTTACTGGGAATATATGTCGGATGGCGAGGAATAATATCTAAGATGACTGGATTTTACGATATAGCAAATGCATCTAAAAATTTATTGTATGGTATCGTAGTTGGGATGCTGTTCGCAGTAATAATTGACAATTATATTTTATTTGGCATTGTTAACCTGTCGGTCAATATGTTAACTTTGACATTTTTATCTTTATTAATCGGCATTTCAGAATCGTCATTTGTATTATTTATATTAGGGCGGCCAAGAGTTGTTGCTCTAAGGGCATCACCTCCTAACGGTTGGGCTCTAGGACTGGGAATGGGTGCAATGCACTCTAGTGTCCTAATAGTCCGATTATTCGATGATGGCCTTACCTCAATATCTAATTTTTCAGGTTTTAATATTTATTCAATTTTAATTGCTGTGTGTATATCTTTATCGGCATGCTTTGGACATGCTCTGATTAATGCATGGCAAGGATATAATATTTTGAATAATAATCGCTTAAAGCCATTATTAATTGGTTCATTCATAAGGGCTGGCTTAATAATCTCCTTAGTTCTATGTCTATTTCTGCCAATTATTATGATTGCGATCATCCCAATTATAATTTTATCATGGTCACCTGCTCAAAAAACATGGGTCCCATCAGGTATGACGCCTTCCGCCAAACAAGCATTCAAAAGAACACTAAGGCAATCTCAAAAACATGAATTAGCATCAAATCATAGGGTAAAAGGGAATCTTCTAGACTCTGAAGAGTAATTGTATGTACTTAATCAAACTTTTATCATAGGGTATTATATCTATTTGGCTTACCATTGGGTCAATATGCGTGTCATTATCGCAGGTGCGGGCCAAGTCGGCCGTGGAATAGCCTCTGCATTACGAGGCGAAAAACGTAGCGTAGCCATCATTGACCCAAATCCTGAAGCAATACGTGCATCTCAATCATTGGATTGCCTTTTAGTAAATGGTAGCGCATTATCTCGTGATTCACTATTGAGGGCTGGAATCAGCGATGCTGAAATAATTGTCATGGCAACTGATAATGATGAGCTTAATTTATTGGCATGCTCTTTTGCAAAAAAGGTATACAGCGAGCAAGTAGGAGATCGTACAGCATCCGGACTTATAGCTATAGCAAGAATTAGAAATACTAGTTTAGTAGACGAAATAAAAGGTGCGGCTCCATTAGAAAATTGGTCAAGGGCTGATCATGCAGTGTGCGCTTCAGAAGAAATTGTAGAACATCTGGTATCCGGACTTCTTGCACCGTCACTAAATGATATTGTGCCATTAGGAGATAGCACATGGATTTCTATTTCAGAAGTTAAATCCAATTCTCCATTAATTGGTTCCACAACGGCCGAACCATCACAGGCAAAAGATGATATTACAGATTTTATACCTCCAATCTATGCTATCAAAAGCAAAGGTGAAAAAGAGATATTATCAACAGGCTCAGAAATTATTAGAGAAGAAGATATTCTAGTTTTTGTAACAAATTCCACTTCAAAGTTTGCATTAATTACTAGGGCCCTTGGAGAACAAGATTCAGAATTACCGGAATTTCCTACTGTAGCTATTTTCGGCGCAACTCACCTTGGTAGCAAAATAGCGCATCATTATCTTTCCAAAGGCTCCAATGTTGTAATTATTGAGCCAGATTTAGATACTGCAAATGAAATAGTCGGGTCTGAAATTGGTATTAATAAGAGACTTGATGTAATTCACGGCGATCCTCAGGACGAAGAATTACTTAGGGAATTAGCTATCGACGAACAAGATATTGCTATTGCTACTTTAGATGATGATAATCTAAATATTTCTATATCAATGAGGGCAAAGGACAAAGGAGTACCTCGTACGGGTTTATTGTTGAAGGACCGGGCATTAGTTGAAGCAGTCAAGAGAATTGGATTAACTAGGCCCATTAGTTCTAGGCAGGTAGCAATTTCTGCAATTCTAAAATCTATCCATAAGAATTATCCGGGATCTTACCAAAATATACCGTCATTACCTTCAATAGTTTCATTATCAACGAAAATTCACTCAGAACATGTACTTCTAAACTCTACTATATCAGACGCAGAGAAAAAGTTAGATGTTAGGGTTGTAATGATTCATAGAATTGATGCAGATGGAACCAGAGATGTCATATATCCAATTTCTATTGAGTCTATAGAAATTGGAGACAGAGTCTACTTCTTAACCATAAAGGATAATCTAAGAAAAGTTGAGAAATCTTTAGGTAATTAAAATGCGTTGGGATGTAGTAGGTCTTGTTCTTGGATGGACAATCCGATTAGCAGCGTTGCCGTTATCAATAGTCACGATATTCAGTATTTATGATGACGGAATTAGTTATGCAGCAAGAACCTATTTTATTCCATTACTCATTGCCGGTATCATTGGTCAAATATTAGTTTCTTTATCTAATGGTTATGAAACTTCTACAAGAGTAAGGGATCGTGAAGCATTTGCCTCAGTGGCATTAGGCTGGATCCCTGTTGTATTAATAGGGGCATTACCATTTTGGTTTGGCGGAATGTTCAATGGCCCATATGAACTAGTTGAAGGAAATGCTAATCTAGTCCAAGTTTTGGAAGGAATATTATTCTCTTGGTTTGAATCAATGTCAGGATTTACTACTACTGGAGCTACAGTAATAGATCCACTCACTAGTCCTATATGTCAAGATATAATATCAATGTCACAATCTCAGATTGACTGTATTGGGAGTCAACCTCGTAGTCTTTTGCTATGGCGTTCCCTTACTCAATGGTTTGGAGGTATGGGAGTAATTATGCTTGGTTTGTTGATACTATCGAGAGCATTGGGTGGAGGGATGTCATTTGCAAGGGCTGAATTAACTGGGCCATCTCTATCAAGGCTTGGACCAAGTCTACAATGGACAGCACAGCGTCTTTGGACAATTTACATAATTCTAACTTTAACAGAAATGATAATATTATTTACAATTGGTAAAATGAGTTTATTTGATTCTATAAATTATTCGCTAACAACATTACCAACAGGAGGATTTGGAACTTCTGATTTAGGCGTTATGGCGTTTGATTCAATTCGTATAGAATTTATTTTAACAATATTCATGATATTGGCTGGCATAAACTTTAGTCTATATCATATGATGATTATTGGAGAATATAGTGACGTTCTCAAGGATGAAGAATTACGCACATATTTATTGATATTTATACTTGCCTGGGTTGGAATGACTATAAATTTAGTATTAATCGGAGTAAATAATGAATCAAATACCTACGAAGCATTCAGGCATTCTATGTTCCAAGCGGCTTCAATTGGCACTAGTACTGGATTCGCAAGCTCCGACTTTGCAAATTGGCCCGTATTTTCCCTTTTTGTTTTATTATTATTAATGATAGTAGGCGCGTCCGCGGGCTCTACAGGAGGAGGTGTAAAAGTAATGAGAGTGAGAGTTGCCTTCGAATTGGTACGAAGAGAAATCCAAAAAATCATTCAACCAAGGAAAATTATTGCCATACGGCTAAATGAAGAGACTATTGATGATAGTAGGATATGGATTGTACTTGGAATGCTTAGTTCTTGGATGGTGTTGGCGATGGCTTCAATACTAGTAATCTCTATGTTAGAAGGAGATATGGATATGGAAACTGTTTTGTCAGTGGTAATTTCATCACTAGGAAATACTGGACCTGCTCTTGGTTCATATGGGCCTACTGAAACATGGGCTAGCATGGGCTCTCCTACTCTAATGATAACATCATTATTAATGTGGCTTGGAAGGTTGGAATTGCTCACTGTATTGGTATTGTTGCATCCTAGAACTTGGACTTCAGATTAACTAAATGAATCCAACGAAAACTGATTTTCAACAACATCCTTTTTACTTTTATCTATTTTAACTACATCATCGATTTGTTGTATTGGAATTTCTTTATCTTCAAATAATTTCAATATTCTTTCAGCTTCTTTACTTCCCTTCTTGATGCCATGTAGAGATAAATGATCTTCTCCTGTGAATCCCATTCTTTTTGTCACTGTCAAATCGTTAGCATCACTTCCTAATGATGGGTCATGAATTGCTATTAGAATAGGCCATAAATCTTCTCTAACTGAAGAATTACTGGATTTTAAATCGCTTGCTAATCTGTCTATTAATGTACTATCTCCCCAATCGCCACTACCTCTTCTTAAAAAATTTGGATATCCGAGAAAAATCCTCGCATTAGGAGTTTTAGACAATGGAATTATTGCCGCCTGAGCAGGAATATTAGATCCCCAATACCAAGATCTATACGCTCTATTGGTATATTTTGTCGCCAATGCACGATCTGCAAGGCACATTGCGTTACTTACATTAACCAATTCATCTTTAGGAAAAACTATCTGATTGTTCCAAGTAAACCATGCCAACATGTCATCAGGATCCTTATCTGAATTTATCATAATTTCAGTAGCAGTTCTGCTATTTTTACTTCTATAAATAGATTCTAATGATTTGAAAATATCAATTTGAATATCTCTCTCTGCGATACTCGACAAATCAATTATGTCGCCTCGATTGATGTGGCCAGTGCTTACAATCGATATTGACTGTAAATCAGAAATTAAAGATCTCAAATCTCCTTTATTATTATCAATTAATAATTCCATTGCCCCGGGATCTATGCTCATTCCTTCAGCATCCATTACTCTTCTCGCTATCTTCCTAAGATGTGGCTTACCAACTCTCTTAAATGCTATTTCTTCTGATAATCTAAGGACCCTATCTCTATTAGATCGCCAATTACTATTTCCCCACAATCTCATTGGTTCATTACAAGTCATTATTATTGGTTGCCGACTTATTGATAATAAATTTAACAACTCAGCCTTTCCACCTCTATCTCCTTTTATTTTATTTGGCTCTTCCTCTAAATTAATACTTTTATTTATTTTATTATCATCTATTTTTCCAAATCCTCCACTTAGATGGTCGACTTCATCTAATAAAATTAAAGTTTTTACATTTGATACTTTATCTCCATTAAAATTATCCAATGATATGTGCTGAGAACTTCTAGTTGCCGTACTCCTAATTGCTGCTGCATTTCTCTCTGCAGATGCATTCAATTCTATTATTGACCACCCTTTTTCATTTGCCGCAGCTTTAGCTAGGGTAGTTTTTCCAACTCCCGGTGGGCCGGATAATAATATCCCCCTTTTTTTTGGAATTAAATCTTGATCCCATTTGTCCAACCATAATCTAATTCTATTTAATTGAGCCTCATTTCCTTCCATGCTTGCAATATCTTTTGGGCGGTACCTTTCGGTCCAATCACTCGGCTCGCCAGCACTACTCACGCCATTCCCTTAAATCGAAGCCTCATCAAGATTCGCCTATTTATACAATTTTTCTATAGTTTTATCTCGTAAATTTATTAATAATTCATCCATATCTACTCTAATCTGAACTTGATCATCCCTTCTTCTTATGGTTACGGTGCCGTCTTCCAATGAGGTATGATCTACCGTTACCGCCCATGGAATTCCTATTTCATCTGCCCTTGCATACCTTCTTCCTATGGATTTACTTGTATCCATTTCTACTTTAATTCCGCCCAAATGATTACACCTTTTTGTCAATTGAGAAGCTATTTCACCCATTCCATCCTTTTCAAACAGAGGCAATATTATTGCATCTATTGGACAAACTACATCATTCAACTTCAAGACTGAGTAGTTTTCTCCTTCCTTTTGAGTCTCTTCATAAGAATGATCTAACAAATGCCAAATAATTCTATCTATTCCAAAAGCAGGTTCGATTATATGGGGTATAAACCATTCACCAGAAATACTGTTCTCAATTTCTTTTATTTCGAACATATCCTTTGTTATCTCAACTTTATCCCCATTTGATAATTCTAAGGTTTCTAATTGATTAATTCCTCCAATGTCATATTCGATTAATGCAGTAATTACTAGTCCAGCTTTTCCTTTAAATATTGGTCCTATTACGGAGGTTTTCGGAGAAATTATTTTTTTATGTTCTATCTTAGGTTCATCAAATGCCCTCCAAGCTCTCAATGAATTTGTTCCCGAATAATTTTCATGGGACTGCAAGTCATGACATGTCCTATTTGCAATTCCTACACATTCAATCCACCCATATTCTCCATGAATTTCACAATCCCAACAATCGGTGGCATAATGAGCCATTTCAGTACTGGAATGTTGTCGAAATCTAATTTTATCTGCATTGAGGCCTAAATTAATTAGAAACTTCCAAGTATCGTACAAAATTAATGCAACAGTTGGATGTCTAATAATTCCCTTTTCTAAAGCATCACTAAAGGATATCTGACATTTGGTATCGAAATCACCATCTGGATCTGGAATCATACAAATTTTATCAACATATTTTGATAAATCCTCTTTAGGTGGATTTTCTGGGTCTATGAAATATTCTAGCTCTGCCATGTTAAATTCTCTGAGACGAATCATCCCCTGTCTAGGGCTTATTTCATTCCTGTATCCTTTACCAGTTTGAATTGCACCAAATGGTAATTTTTGCCTAAAATGCCGATATAATGAAGGGAAAAGCATGAACATGCCTTGAGCAGTTTCTGGCCTCATATATGCTGTCCTCTGATCTTTCATTGCACCAATTCCTGTTTTAAACATCAAATTCATTGGTTTTGATTCGCTCCACTGCAACTCATTGCAGTTAGGGCAATTTATTGAATTTTCATTAATTATTTTATCCATTTCTAATGCAATTATGGATTCACTATTTTCATGTATGTGTTCTATTAAATGGTCAGCTCTAAATGCATTATTACAACTTAAACATTCTATCATTAAATCGTTAAATTCTCCCACATGGCCACTTGCAATTAAAACGGATTCGGGAGTTATTGTGGGAGAATCAACTTCTACTACATTTCCCTTTTCCATCCAATGATTAATCCAACTATTGATGACCTTTCGTTTTATTCTGGCTCCTACTGGGCCATAATCAATAAGTCCTGAAACTCCGCCATATATTTCAAAAGACGGAAGAATAACTCCTCTTCTTCTTAAGATTGATGTTAATCTTTCTAGACGCTGCCCTTCGCTCATGTTACGCTCTAGTGTCTTTAGCCGGAGTCTTTCAAACCATCGTAAAAAAATTATAAATATCCGCATTATCATTGTGTGAATAGATATTTATTTTTCAGGTTTCATTATATATTCAGGTAAATACAGAGAAGCATTCAATTACTGTTACAATTGCCTCAAGCCCGTAAGGTGACAATAAATAATGCCAGTTATTGAATATGTAGACGAGAAAATGGAGACTGATGAACTCCTAGATTGTTTATGTCCACCAGTTAGAAATTGGTTTGTAGATAAATTTCCTGATTTTACGGACCCTCAAAAAACTGCAATTCCTAGAATTTTAAATGGCGACCATTTACTACTTTGTTCTCCGACTGGTTCTGGTAAAACTTTAACTGCATTTCTATCCATTATTGATGATTTAATACGTAGATCATTAGATGGATCATTAAAAAATAATGTCCAATGTGTATATATATCTCCGATTAAAGCTTTAGCAAATGATATACAAAAAAATTTAATTGGCCCGCTTACAGAAATTAAAGAAAACTATATGCCGAAAAGAGGAAAAGACATCAAAGTAGGCCTCAGAACTGGCGATACTCCTCAAAAAGAAAGAGAGAGGATGTTAAAACACCCACCCCATATTTTAATCACTACTCCAGAATCTCTTGCTCTTGCTTTAGCATCTAAAAGATTTCGTCCGATACTTAATGATATGAAATGGATGATAATAGATGAAATGCATTCGCTTGTTCCTTCAAAAAGGGGCACTCACTTATCCCTAAGTTTAGCCCTTATGGATTCAGTCATAGAATCAGACGTTCAAAGAATAGGAATCAGTGCTACTATGGAGCCATTAGAGGCCGTTGCAGAATTTTTAGTTGCAAGTGATTCAAGAGAAAGTAAATCAGAGCCTCAGAAAATCTCAATTGTTAAAATTTCTGGATCAAGAGATTTAGATTTAGATATAATTTTGCCAACTCCGCGATTCTCATCTATTCCAATAAAAGAAATATTGGATCGAAATGTGGAAGTCATTAAACAACTAGTTGAAGCTCATACCACAACTCTTGTATTTGTAAATACTAGGAATATGACTGAAACTGTGGTGCAGAAATTAAAAGTTGCTGGATTAAAGGGAGTCGAAGGGCATCATGGCTCTATGGATAAAAATATTAGATTAGATGTTGAACAAAAATTAAAACATGGCCTCCTAAGATGTGTTGTTTCCTCATCAAGCCTGGAAATGGGTATTGATATTGGATCAGTTGATTTTGTTATTCAAGTTGGCTCTCCGGGTTCAATAGCAACTGCATTACAACGAATTGGTCGTGCAGGACATCAAGTTGGAGGTTTACCACGTGCAAGATTTCTGCCAAGTTCCCCTCATGATTTGCTGGAGTTAGTGGCACTTCAAACTGGAATTCTTAGGGGCAATATGGATTTGTTAAAATTTCCAGAAAATTCACTCGATGTTTTGGCTCAATTTATGATCGGGCTGACTATCATCAGAGAATGGGATATTGATGAAGGGTATGATCTAGTGAAAACTTCATGGCCATATAGAAATCTACCTTACGATGACTACATCGAAGTTCTAGATCTTTTAGAAGAAGAAAGACGTATATGGGTAGATTGGGAAGAAAATCGCTTTGGTAAAAGAGGCTATGCCCAAATGATATATTATACCAATATAGGGACCATAGCCCCTGATAATAATTACATGGTATTAACCGGAGATGGAACATTGGTGGGGCAATTATCTTCTTCATTCGTATCAAGTTTAAGGAATGGAGATGTGTTCCTACTAGGTGGCTCGACCTATCGAGTAGCAAGTATCAGGGGTTCGAGAGTAAATGTTACGTCAGCTACTGGATATCGTCCTACGATACCGTCTTGGACAGGGGAAACTGCCAGCAGGACTCATGAATTAAGTCAAGAAGTTTTAGATTTATTGAATATCATCTCTGTTCAATCTAGATTAGGCTTAGATATTAAAATATATTTTAGGGAAGCATTAGGATTAAATAAGCCAGTTGCCAATGCTATTTCTCAGTTTTTAGATGAACATGGCGCCACTACTTTCCAAGTTCCATCTAGTGATAGGATATTAGTTGAACAAGTGGAAGCTCCACTGCCAACTTACGTCATCACCACTTGTAGAGGAAGAGGTTTCAATCTAGCTTTAGGGTATTTATTTGCAGGAATAGCTGCAAAGGATGATATAACAATTCACGAATTATCATTTGATGAAAATGGTTTCATGATAAAACTAAGCCATGAGGTCGAAATAGCCATCATACCATCAGTATTTAGAAGTGATAATAGTGATGAAATTCTTCAAAGATATCTTATGGATTCACAATTATTTGCAAAGCGGTTTAGGGAAATTTCATCAAGGAGTATGTTAAATCCTCGCCGTATAGGTGCAGATGAAGTAAGTCCAAAACAATTCTTACAAAAGGCTGATCAGATATTACATAAACATCGCCAAATGGAGGATTCAGTATTAGTTAGGGAGGCTATGAATGAAATTTTAAATTCAGATTTGGATATGAAACAACTAAGAAAATTCATATCTAGAATGGATAGTGAGGATGTTAGAATTGTGCACCGTAGGGTGAAAATGCCATCGCCTCTAGGGATGACACTTTTCATGTCTTCATTCGAAGATTTATTATCATTAAGAACTCGTGCATATTTAATAAAAGACGTCGATCCAGAAATTCTACGTAGGCTTCTAGGTGCTCGCTCTTTAGCTACAGATTTGGATAAAGCTAAATTAGATGATTATTATCAGTCAAAAGTTGCAAAACCATCTGATCCAGCAAGTTTATTGCGACTTATGGATATGGGGGGAGGACTAGAAAAAACTCTAACTAACCCATTATACGGTGACAAACTAAAGGATATAGAGACTGAAACCATTAGAGGTTGGGTCCATGAACTAGCAGAAAGGGGATTAATTACTAAAATTAGATCTACTGGACACGATAAAATTGACAATAAATGGTTTTCTATGAGAATGGCAGAAGTTCATGGTACTCTGGGATGTTTGGCAGTAGCAGGAGCTGCAGATATGGAAGATCTTAGATCACTTTACACGGGTGGTCTAAATTATGAACTTGCTAATGAATTTACAAAGGGGCAACCTTCCAAATGGAAAAAATCATACCTATCAGACCCTATGGATTGCCTGAGATTAAAATTATTAGATATGCTAGGATCTGAAGGCCCTCAAACTGCTAAAGAATTAAGTGCAAGATTGCCCTTCCCATTTGCACAAGTTGAATCAATTTTACAGGAATTAGAAATTAGAAATCTCGTTTCAATAGGATTTTTTACTCAAACCAATGATGGGGAATTCATACTTAGAGTAGATGAATATAGGATAACAGGAGGTCAAGTAGACGTAGTTGACTATAGGACATTACAAACTCTATTGTTGCAGAAATCTTTCAAATTATATGATGAGCCAAAAGATGCAATTAGATCATTAACAATGGTTCAAAGGCGGGATGAACTGTTACATAGAGTTAAAAATTATAGATTTAGAGATTGGAAGGACATTAAACACGACTCAGATGTATATAATGGCAGACTACTTCATAATCGGGTCGGCTATACTATGGAAGATCAGATACCAATTTTCCTTGGCCTTAGGGGTGAACCTTGGATAGGGCAATTAGAGCAAGAACTTCTAGATAAAATTCCTGCATATGGAATAAGTAGGACTGATTTGTTAGCAGATTATCCTAAAGGTAAAGATAGTTTCCATATTCAAAGAACTATAAAAAGTGCATTGGGCAATCTGGAAAGGCAATTGCTTGTCGCAAAACAATACGTGGCAATACCAAATAGAAAACGTTCACTAGCTATCTTTAGAAAATTACATGGAGTTGTAAAGCCATTACCTTTCGAACAAGCCTTGGATCAATTAATTAGTCATATAGGCCCAGTTAGGTTACATACACTAAGATTTTTTGTTAGTCAACCAGTTGAAGAATTAGCAGAAGCACTTAGGAATTTAGAAAATTCTAAAAAAATTATCAGAGTTGTCGCACTTCAGCCCGATCCAACAGATTATTATTCTTCATTAGAAGATGCAGAGGTTCTTCTATCACCTTTAGCTGAAGATAGGACTATGAGGATTTTAGCACAATCTGACCCTTTTTGCAGCCGTTTTATCCAAGAAATTAGAATGATGCTTAAACAAGGATGGTATCATCCAGTACTTAAAGGAGTAGATCCGATTGGTAGGATTTTAATGTTCGTTGTAAATGATTATCTAGAAATTAAAGATATAAATATCCCACATTCTTATCTTGATGAATTTAAAGATACATTTTCAGAGTTATTAGAAAATTATAGAGACAGACTCGTTGATGTTTCAGTAATTCATGCATTCAATGGAATACCAGTACATGATTGTGATGATAATATTCAAGATTTACTATCAGATTTAGGTTTTACAACAATGGGCGATGGGGAACGATATATTAGGGGCGGAGTTGTCGAGCCAAGAAAAAGAAAAGAAGTTAATAGACTCCTTTTCCATCATCACGCATTACATCAAAAAAGCAGGTGGGAAAATGAGACTATGGCACTTGAGCACATAAATGAATTGAGAGATGACTTTTCTCTAAGGGGAAGGTGTGAAATGTTCCGGGTGGATTTGAAATCTATGGCTGCTGCTCACCAATTACATCAAGGAACTAATTTACGTGGGCACTTAGTGTGGGCAAGATTGGCTCATTTTAGGCGCTTATTATCAATACGTAATATCTCGCCAGAAGATGAGGATATGGAAATTCTACAATTCTTTACAGAACATCATGATCCAGATCTTTTTATGGAGAGGAATGCTATGAAAAGATCAGAATTTAGAAAATTAATTTCCCCTCTAGTACGTAGTGGCTTTTTAATCCAAGATTATAGAGGGGGATTCAAGACAGTAATTTCTTCAATAAAAACTGACTTATGGGAAATTAAAAGAGATTACTTGAGAGAATTGGTCCAGAACTATCCTGTTATTACTCTAAAGCAAGTAGAAAGATTGGCCGGTTCCCCATTTTCTGCAGAAGAGATCAGCGATGTAATGCGAGAATTCGAAGATGATGGTACTCTAATTAAGGGATTCTTAGTAGATGATTTACAAGATATTTGCTGGGGTAGGCAGGATATGTTAGAAGGATTAGGTGGGATTTTGCGTACTCGTGATCTCGTCATACCACCATCAGATCCATTAAATCATTATTTTGGAAGTGTATTGAGGGAAAGATTTGGTTTTGGATCTGCATATATTGTATTCCATAATGAAGAACCAATAGCTGCATTCAAAGCAAATACCCGTGACGGAAAAATAGAAATTACTGACTTTGTAGGGGACTCAAATCTAGAAAAAGAAGCGATTAGAGTAATGAAAGAATTTGCTTGGGAGCATGATATGCCACTTTCTGGAAAGTTATTTGAAAGAATTAGATCTCGATCATGAACTCTTATTTATTCTAACAATTTTAAGTACGGGATCTAATAATTTTAATATATTCTTATGTAGTTCTGGCAATAGGTCAAATAATACCGTTGCCATTAAAAACATAGCAAATAAACTGATGAATTTAGCAGCATAACTATGCGTGAAATCAAACATATTAATGCCCATCAAAGACCAGCTAGGATACGTTTCTGTCAACCAAACTATGCCTACATTTCTAAATACGTTAAGAATAAAAATTGTTGGTATTGCTATTAACAATCCACGAATTCTCCTATTCCATGATACAGAGTCTAATGCTACTATTGCACCTACAAAAACTATCATCGACTGCAATGCGGAACATGCTAGGATGAAAATTATACTTATTGGTGAACCATCTCCGTTTTCCATAGGTACATAAAAACCAGCTTCACCTAATGGTTCTGTCAATATCCATTTATTTCCGCCCCATTCTGAGACTAATTTATCTCCTCCAACATAAGTATCAACTCTCATTGGAGCCGCTTGAAAATTTCCTAAACCAACGTATTCTAGTATTACTTCAGTACTTAATGCCGTAATATGGACAAAAGTCATATTGAATACCGGGATACTATATACTACATAATATGGAATCATAGACCAAACAACACATCCTTTTAGCCATGTTAGAGATTCAGATAATTCACCTTCTAACTTCACTTCCCAAAAAGCAACAATAATTCCTAAAGGTAATGCTGCCGATGTCATTAATATTAGTAATGGATCTGATATTTCAACATAATGTGCTGAATATAGGTAGAAAAAAAGGCCAACCAGAATCCACCCTATTGGTGTAAATTTTTTTATAAATCCTTTACTTTTACTATGGAAATCAATAGCCAAAAGAAATACTCCTAATGCCCCTATTAATAATTGAGTAGTTACATCTGGTATCCCAAAAGACGATGATATCGAATAGATAACAAGTCCCACTGGTTCCTCCATAACCCCTTTCAAGTCATCAATCCGTAAATAGGATGCCCTCTTCGGATAACACGGAGATGCCAATGTCGTTCAATTTTGAAGATTTCACTAAATCATATATTTCCAATTTAATTAGTACTCTGGAAGGCATATCTCAACATGAATTAAAGCAATTATGGATTGCAGTAGAGGATGCTAGAAACAATGGCAAAACTATTCATTTAATCGGAAATGGTGGCAGTGCCGGAACTCCTTCTCATAGCGCGGGAGACTGGTCTAAAGAACTCGCGTTAAAGACAATATCACATATGGACAACGTATCTTCTTTAACCGCATGGGCCAATGATACTGATTATGAAAATATTTTTGTTGGCCAATTATCCACATTTTTACAACATGGAGATGTTGTTATAGGATATAGTGGTTCAGGAAATTCTTTAAATGTAATTAATGGAATTAATTACGCTATTTCAAAAGATTGTAAAACTATAGGGATAACTGGGAATTACAAACAAATGGGAGGGGGAAAATTAGCACAAATAGCTGATATTTCTATCATTGTGCCCTCATCTTCAATGGAACGAATCGAAGATGTTCAATTAATTATAAATCACATAATTAAGGAAGCTGTAAAATCTAATAACGGGTTGTAATAATATGTTACCTCCTTCAAGGGATAGGGAAAATTTATCCAATTCATTGGATTTATTGGATTTACCTGGAAGTATTGCCTGGAATGGAAAAATCGCCTTTTTGGATAGGGACGGAGTAATCAATAAAGGATATGATAATTATGTTAACAACATAAATGAAATAAATATTTTACCACATGCAGGTGAAAGTATCGCTAGGTTACGTAGGGCTGGATTCAGGATTTGCGTCGTTACTAATCAATCACCCATTGGTAGGGGCATCTGGACTCATGAAAACTTATGGATAATTCATGAGCACATATCCAAGTTATTATTAATTGAAGATAATGATTCTGTACTTGATTTAATATTATACAGTCCATATGCACCTTGGGAAGGGGCATGGGCTAGAAAACCAAATCCTGGGATGTTAGAGGCAGGTAGGCAAATAATTGATCATGCCCACAGAGAAGATTCTAGTAAATTAAAAATTTATTATGACAATGCATGGACAAATAGGCCAGATGAATCAGAATCAATAATGATTGGAGATAGAAATGTAGATTACTTGGCTGCTCAATCTTACGGCGTAAATTTTTTAAAATGCGATCCAAACATTGGTATATATGATGTAATATCATCTGTTTTGGGTGATGAAGATGAGTAAATTGACTTATTACATTGGCCTTGACGATACTGATCATATTGAAATGGGATGTACGACAATTCAAATTTATAATTATTTAAATTTCATAAAGAAAAATATTGATATTATTGTTGAAGAATTAAGACTAGTAAGGTTATGGCCGTTTGCAAGCAGAAGAACTAGGGGCAATGCGGCTCTTTCATCAATTATTGTAGTGCCCCAAGCAGATAATGAATTATTTCTACAATTAAGTAAAAATTGGTTTAATAGTTTGTTGATTGAAGTATCTCAGTATCCATCTGCTGATATCTCTGCTTCTCCGGCATTAATCATTTCTCAGTCTAAATTACCTGTTCATATTTATCACGATACAGTGTCCGGACACGTCGATATCGAAAATAGAATTATCGAAATTGAAAAATTTGATTGTACAATATTTTCAACTGATGATAAATTTGGATTAATTGGTGCCAGTGCTGCAATAGCTTGGACCCCTAACGAAGATTCTACTTGGGAGTTAATATCATGGAGAGATGATTCTATGATAGGTAAACCAAGAATTTTGGATATTTCCAAAATAAATAATTTAGACTCCATCCATCCAAATACATTTATGAATAGAGACCCAACAAAAAATAAAGGGTTAATAGCACCAAGGACCCCCTGTCCAGTATTATATGGAATTAGAGGAAATTCTCCAATAGATGTTGAAAAGGCGCATATTTGGTTACAATCTGAACAAAGATATGAGCAATGTATCGATTTTAAAATATTCAGAACGAATCAATTATCTGATGACCATGTCATTCCATCATGGGGTTCAATTACCTCTAAATCTACTACTGTTCAAGGTGCTCACTCATTCATATCTGTATACTCTGAAAAGAAAAATTTAACATTAATTGCATTTCAGGAAGGTGGACCTGTTAACACTTTACTACGTTACTTGATGCCTGGAGATATAGTTTGCTGGACGGGACTTTGTTCACCTAAAGATCATTCAATTCATTTAGAAAAATTATTATTATTTGATCCAGTACCACGTATTTCACATCGCCCGATTTGTTGTTCAAAATCTATGAAAAGTACAGGAAATAATCAAATTTTAAAATGCATTAAATGTGGGTGCAAATCAGATAAGTATTGGATATCCAAAAAGAGGAATATTTTAGATTTTAAGAATATCAATGGTTGGACAGAACCATCCCCCTCAAATCGTCGTCATCTATCTAAGCCATTAGAATTCGAAACGCCCATATTGGATAATTTAATATCTTAGGGATATTTCCTTAAACTATGTCGGGTGCTACTGATGCTTTAATTAGTATAATATTTATTATATCTGCAGGTTTAATGATTTTAATTTTACTTAAACTTAGGCAGAGAAACCTGTTAGTTAGCGCAGGACATTTCGATGAAAATTATTCAGGTGAAGCAAAAGACCCTGGCCAATTTGAAGAGCCCGATGATGATGCACTAGAAGAGATGCAAGAACTTTTGGATATTGCATCTGAATAGAAATATGATAAATAATATATTACTCAAATCCATTTTTAGTTAGTTTTATTATTTTGATATCATCATTTTCTTCCAATATTCTAGTATTAGTTTCCTGATTTTTATATAGATAAACTAAGTTTGTAATTTCAGATATATTTTTCCCTCCTCTAAATTTTAATTTTCCATCAGATGAATTCAGATTCTCATAAGACGTCGATGTTATTATTGATTTAATATCATTATTTAATGTCAATATTGATTTTATATTTTGTAAATCAACTTTACTTGCTCTGCCTGTTTTTGGACACCAATCATCAATTAATAATAAATCATTTTTCCCCATCTTATTGATAATTATTTTAAGTATTCTAAATACAGAATCTATATCTTCTTCTAATTGAATTATGAAAAATTTTTGTAACTGTTCCCCATTTAAACTCCCTAAAATATGGTTTGATCTTTCACCATCTGGCAAATATCTTCCAAGCCAAATTACTCTATTACCTGATTCTAAAACTTGCCTTACGATAGTAAGAAGTAATGTTGTTGCTCCAGCACCTTGCTCATAAGATAAGTGAACAGTACCCTTGTCCAAGTTCAGCATAATCTCGGATATCGCCCAACATCAAGGTGTTTTCTGTACAAAATGGTAGTGAACTCTAAACAGAATAGATATTAGCGTGAATACAATGGCGATACCTCCGAGGAAAAAAGAGAGGATAAAAAAACGTCCATTACCAGAATTTCATGAATCTGAATTAGGTTTACTATCTGCTATCAGGGAAGACGGTTTTCTAAATGTGGCACTAGATGATACTAATCAGTATGGGCCGCACGCTATGATTATCTTATTGGGATTGGTATCTTCTTTTACTGGCTTAGCATTATTAGTCGCAATGAAACTACTTTAACATCATTCTAGCCTTTGATATTGTATTATCGACAATCAATCCACTGAATCCTAGGTGATTTTCAGGCTTGAATGCTTCTTCAAGAATTTCACTTGATATCAAATCTGTTATTCTACTGTCATTATTACATACTTCCATTAGATGTATTTTATTTTCAATTGCGTTCATTGACGCAGTTCTCAATACTTCATGAGATTCTTCTCTTGTCATCCCCTTGTCAACAAGTACTAGCATTAATTTTTCAGCCATAACTAATCCATTTTGGGCATTTATATTATCCATCATCTTATCTGAATCTACTACTAGTTTACTAAGTACTCTATTGCACTTTATTGTAATGTCATCTAATAAAATCATGGAATGAGACAAAGTAAATCTTTCTGCTGAAGAATTAGCCAAATCTCTTTCATGCCATAGTAATGCATTTTCATAGGATGGTATAATCATAGATCTAACAATTCTAGCCAAACCGCATGCATTCTCAGCAGTAATTGGATTCTTTTTATGGGCCATAGTTGATGATCCTACTTGCTTCTCAGTATCAAAATATTCTGCTACTTCTGCAATTTCACTTCTTTGTAAATTTCTAACTTCCTGAAGAATTTTTTCTATACTTGTAGCTACATTAGCCATCCATCCTACCCATTCAATGTACCGATCTCTTCCTACAACTTGCGTTGTAGCCATGGGAGTTTCCAAGCCTAGGTTTGACATTATCAATTCTTGTAATTCGAATGCCATTTCCCCTTGGGCGGCTCCTGTACCAACTGCTCCTAAAAATTTACCAGTTATTACTCTAGGAGTTAATTCTTCTAACCTTTCCATGTGTCTTCTGAATTCATCAACCCAAACTGCTACCTTTAATCCGAAGGTGATTGGAACAGCTGCTTGTCCATGAGTTCTTCCGAGCATAACTGTATTTCTTTCCCTTTCGGCTATGTCGCACATGGTTTTAAGCAAAATTGTTGTAGCTTCTATTTGTAATTTTATACTATCTTTTATTTGTAGGGCTACTGCGGAATCAACGATATCATTGCTTGTTGCGCCTAAATGAATACACCATCCGGCTTCACCAGCCACTTCTGCCATGGCTTTAGTTAATGCCATGATGTCATGCCTTGTTTCCATTTCTATTTCATCTACTCTATCTGCTGTAACTATGCCTGGATCTGCGATATCTGCAATTTTATCGTAATGTTCGGCACTAACTCTACCTAATTTACAATGTGCCCATACAAGAGCCCTTTCTACTTCTAACTGCCTAGCATGTCTGCCTTCTCTGGACCATATTTGCTTTGCTTCTTCTCTTCCATAACGATAGTCTAGAGGGGATACAGGCATGTCTCTCTCCAAATGCCACTAAGACAAGGTGTTTGATGTTTAGCATTGAGTGATATCGGCTTCTTCTATTTCCCATAAACCCCTTCCTGACTTAAAATGAATTTTTCCAGTACATTTTATTTTATTTCTCATGTGCGGGCCCGATACCGTTATAGTTTCAAATTCCCCTCCCTCGCCATCTATATTGAATCTAAATTGATTAGATAATTCGATTAATTTTAATAAATTATCTTTCGTTAGGGATGTACCTAGCCATTCCTCATCCAATCCTTCGCATGAAACTGAAATAAATTTTATTTCAAAACCTAATTCTATTAAAGAATTCATGTGATCTATTGGGTCCTTATGCCAAAGTGGTGAAAATGATATTATTCCCAAACTTTCACACATTCTCTCAATTCTTGTTTTCTGATAATCTGACCTTAATGCACCTGTTACTAATGCATCAATTTTTAATTTTCCCATGAATATATCTATATTTTGATGTTTATTGATATGTTCGGGCCATATTGAATTATATGCTTTTAAATTATCATTTTTTCCCAATATTGAGTTTTTTAAATCTAATATTTCTAGATCTTCCATTCCGCTAGATTCAACTGGTAACCAGGGGACATTCATGCATACTGATTGAAATGCAGAGATAAAAGTTCCTGGAATTTGGAACATCATCGAATCATCTCCTTTAATTCCGATAGTGATAATTGCAACAGTTTCCCAACCTTGCATCATAGCCCACCATGCGGCATATGCAGAATCCTTACCTCCGGAGCAAAGAATAGCGACTCTCATGGCGTTCCGATTATGACTTTAGAGATGAATGCCACCCATAATGAGAGTGTTAACGACTAAGATTGATAAGAGATGCTTATGGCATTGAAGGATATGCAACCGAGCGGACGCGGATATGATCACGGAGTTTCGACATTTTCACCAGATGGTCGTCTTTATCAAGTAGAATATGCAAGAGAATCAGTAAAAAGGGGCACTACTACTGTTGGATTAAAATACAAAGATGGAGCAGTACTAATCGTTGATAAGAGAATATCAAACAAGCTAGTAATAACAGATTCAATAGAAAAAATGTATCAAATCGATGATCATATAGGCATGACTACTTCCGGATTAGTTGCAGATGCTAGGCAATTAGTAGACAAAGCTAGAGTCCAGTGCCAGATTAATAGGATGACATTTGGAAGTCCAATTTCTATGATTACCTTAGTAAAGAAAATGTGCGATTACAAACAGTCGTTTACTCAATATGGCGGAGCTAGGCCCTTTGGTACTGCATTACTCATTGCGGGCGTAGATGATGAGGGCGTTCATCTGTTTGAAACAGATCCATCTGGTGCTTACCAATCTTATCAAGCAGGTGCCATTGGACGAGGCAGGACTACAGTAATAGACCACTTTGAAAAATCTTGGAAAAGTGGAATGACACAAAACGCTGCTATAAAATTAGGTTTAGAGGCTCTTCAAGAATCTTTAGAAGACAGTTTAAACAAAGACACAGTAGAAATTTCTATAGTAGATGCCAATGGTTATAATAAATTAGACAGAGAAACTACATTAAAACATCTCTCTAAGTTTAAATAATAATCTTCACTACTTCTTAAGTTCTACTGCTCTTCAGCCTATACATGGTTAGTTTAGATGACGCTGTTTTAGCCCGGCTGGAAAAGGGTGGGTCACGATATGAAATTCTTGTTGACCCTGATATGGTTCAAGAATGGAAACAAAATAATGAATCGGTAAAATTACTAGACTTATTGGCAACTGATCAAATCTGGTCTGATGCCAGTTCTGGAGATAGGCCAACCTCAGAGGCTTTAATCACCATATTCGGTAGTACGGATTTAATGATTTGTGTAAAAAAAATATTACTAGAAGGCTCAATACAATTAACGACTATTCAAAGGAAAAAAATAGTTGAAGATAAGAAAAAGAAAATTATTAATGAAATAGCATCTACTGCTACTGATCCTAAGACTAAATTGCCACATCCAGCAAGTAGAATAGAAATTGCATTAGATGAAGCGAGATTTTCAGTTGATCCATTTTTATCCATTGAACGGCAAGTACAAGATGCAATTAAAATTTTAAAACCCTTGATTCCCCTTCAGTTTGTAACTGTAAAGTTGGCTTTTCGTATCGCAGGAAAAGATTATGGAGGAGTTAATCAATTATTAAGAAACTTGATTAAGAAGGAAGAATGGCTGAGTGATGGCACATGGGTTTGCGTCATAGAAGTCCCAGGTGGAATGAAAAACGAAATTATTAGCCGGGTTTCTCAAAGGTCTTCTGACGCTGATGTCAAGGAATTAGATTAGTATTTATCTTCTTGATACTTTCATCAAGATTATCAATGAATGGCCAGTCGCGCGGCTTGATAACATGAGTGGAAAGAATAATGCGGACGGTCCGCAAGACTCTCAGATTGTAATTCCGGGAGAATATCTCGGACTTTCTGAAGAGTTTGAAGCAGGTCATGGAGTTATCATTAGAAATGATAATCTCATGGCAACAAAAAATGGTATAATAAAAATTAATGGTAAGATAATTTCAATTGAACCGTTACATTCTCAATACGTTCCTAGGCCAAGTGATTTGGTGATAGGATTTGTCGAAGGATGTACTAACAATATTTGGTTTATAGATATTGGAGCCCCATTTAATGCAATATTGCCTATGAGCTTAGGACCTTCGAAAGCATCTTTTGGATCTACGAGGCAGGTTCTAGATATCGGCGAAGCAATCCTATGTAGAGTTCAAGAAGTCGAAGAAACCCACTCAAGTGTCGTAACTATGAAAGGAATGGGGCTTAGAAAAATTAGATCAGGAAGCATCGATGATATTGATCCTCATTTAATTGTTGAATTATCTAGAGATGGAAATAATTCATTAAGAAATATGAAAGAAACAAATGATTGTAGAATAATTACTGCCGATAATGGTAGAATTTGGATTGATGGTGAAATCGATGGTATCATATCAGTCAGAAATGATCTAAATGAAATATCAATAAATTCTCGTTTATTGAAACAAGGAGGAGTCGCATAATGGGTGGTTACGGAGATATAAAGATGATTGATGAAAATGGATTACGTATGGATGGTAGGTCTGCTACTGAAGTCCGACCCATTACAATTGAAACCGGAGTCGTACCTGTAGCTGATGGAAGTTGCCGGATGACTTGGGGGACCAACGATGTTATTGTAGCAGTTTATGGCCCAATGGAAGCTCATCCTAGAAAAATTCAACGTCAAGATAGAGCAGTATTGGATGTAAGATATAATATGGCTCCATTTTCAACTACTGATAGAATAAGGCCTGGATTCAACCGAAGAAGTAGGGAGATAAGTAAAGTAACTGCAGACGCTTTAGCTAGTGTAGTATTACTTGAAATGTATCCAAGATCCAAAATTCGTGTAGAAATAGAAGTTATTTGTGCAGAAGCTGGTACTCGATGTGTAGGTCTAACAGCTGCATCAGTAGCCCTGGCAGATGCAGGTATACCGATGACGGATATGGTAGTTTCAGTGGCATCAGGTAAAATAAATGATGTAGTAGTATGTGACTTAAACAAAGAAGAAGATAATTATGGTGAAGCAGATCTTCCTATGGGGGTACTGCCTAATACTGGTGAAATTGTATTCTTACAAATGGATGGAGACTTATCTCCTGAACAATTTCAAACAGCTTGGGATTATAATGTAAATGCCGCAATGGAAGTTCACAAAATTATGGTCGAAGCTCTCAAAAATGGAGGTGCCAAATAATGGCTATACCATTAGTACCTAAAATTCTTCGATCTCATCTTTTGGAATTAGCATCTAAAGATGAAAGAATAGATGGAAGGGGCCGTTGGGAAGGTAGGCAAACTAAGCTAGAAGTTGATATCTTGCCACGTGCAGAAGGCTCAGCAAAGGTTACTATGGGAGATACCATAGTTTATGCTGGAGTTAAATTTCAACTTATGACTCCATACTCTGACCGACCCAATGAAGGCGGATTGATGTGTAGTGCTGAAGTGAGGCCTGTTGCTGGTAGAAATTGGGAACCAGGGCCACCTAGCGCAGAGTCAATAGAACTTGGAAGGGTAGTTGATAGAGGAATTAGGGAATCTGGATGTATCGATGTCAAAAGTTTATGCATTATCCCAGGGGAAAAAGCGTGGCAAGTAATTTTGGACTTATTCGCTATTTCTGATGATGGTAATTTATTTGATGCATTCGCACTTGCCGCAATAGCAGCTTTAAAGAATGCTAAAGTCCCATGTGAGAGATTCGAAGTCGGAAAAGATCACCTTCTAGATGTTTCATCAATGCCAATAATGTGTTCTTATCACAAAGTAGGCAACAGATTCGTTTATGATGCTAGTAAGAAAGAAGAATTAGGCGGAGATGAGAGAATTCATATCACGCTTGGAGAGGCGAATCATGTCCACTCTCTTCAGAAGGGTCTAAAGGGAATATTCTCGGCGGACGAATTCGTAGAAATAATGGAGAAGGCCAAAGACACGTCCAAGGAACTTCGTAAATTAGTAAATTCAGTAGTAGGTGAATAAAATGGCAAAAAGAACTCAAAAGGCTGGAGCAACAGCCAGATTCGGAGCTAGATATGGTGTTAGTGTAAGGCGTAGAGCCGGTGCAGCATTAATCAAAAAATCAAAAAATTATACTTGCCCAGTATGTCAATATCAGAAAGTTACACGCAAAGTCGCAGGAATATGGGAATGTAAAAAATGCAGTCACGTATTCTCCGGAGGTGTGTGGGAACCTTACACACGTGCAACTGATGCTAATTCCAGAATTATTAGGAGATCTGTTGAAGGTGCAACTGCTACTGATATGACTATCATTGCTCAACAAGCAGCAATAGAGTATGAAAAAGTATTAATTGAGAGCGCTTCAAATGTTAAATCAGAAGAAGAATGATTGTTTAGTTTTGACATTACGAATATCTTCGGATAATAATGAATCCTACTCTGCTAGTCTTACGACTGAAGCCGAATTCAAAGTTGAGGGCAATCATCTTGTCATTGTTGAAACTGCTCCTAGTTTTGTAGATTTGAGGGCTAGATGGAATACTATAATGAGAGGCCTTATAGCATCTGAACATGTACTAAAGTCAGTAGAGGATGAGAGTTGATTATGTCGGAAGAAAATAGATCCACGGAGTTACAAGCTATAGTTCAAGAATTACAAATGATTAGAAATCAAATACAGTCTTTCTCATCCCAAATTTCCGAGTACGGCCTAACCTTAGATGCTCTTCAAAACCAAGATCCTGACAAGTCGGTCTACCAGTCACTAGGAAATCTTTTGTTGGAAGTAGATGATAGGGTAAAATTGACCTCTGAACTTTCACAATCAAAGTTAAATGTTGAAAATCATTTGAATAAGTTGATAGAAAGAGAACAATCATTAAGGGCTAAATATGATGAATTAGTATCTGCATTTGAATCAAAGTGATAAATATGGATGTCATTGATAGTGATGTACCTAATTTAATTATGGATTTTTCCATACTTCAACACTTGCTTAAGGGCGGTAATAATGAAGAAGCCATATTATTGTCTGAAGATCTATTAATTCGTTCTAGGGGTCCTTTAGAACGAAATCATATATATGAAGCTAAAATAAGGATGGAAAGGGCATTGATTGGTGCAATTGATGAAGATGACATTGGAAAAGAATTACGTTGGTGCGTTGATAGATTAAATGCTTCAGATCCTTATTCATCTTCACACGGACTCGCACTGTTGAATTTAGCGGCTTGGCATTCAAACAAAAATGAAACAATGATGGCACTTGCAACTCATGCCGATATTTCTGCAATTTTAGGTCATCCTAGGGAAATTTTAGGCCTATCTAGATTAGAATCAGCAAGAATTTTAATTGGAATGGGAGATTATGAGCCTGCAATGAGGCATATGTGGATTGCAAGAAATGAGTTTTCAGAATCTTCTATGGTTCATGAAAATCTTGTTAGCAATCTAGAATGGCTGGATATGGCACTAGATGACGTCGATGAAAATTCTCCAAATATGGAATCTCGGATTAAGAATGCCAAGCCAAGAGATAAACCAGGTAATTCAGCAATTTCGTCTAATCCTGAAGATATTAAGTTAGTTGTGGAAGAATTAATTCCAATTATTTTTCAAGATTTATCAGGTAAAACCCGTACAGATTTAGGTATTATCATTGATGCTTCTGATATCTTAGAAATAAAAATATGGAAAGAAATTCTACTTAATCGAATTAATGAAATTCAGGATCCTAGGGTCTTAGAAGTACTCCAATCATGATTTCTAACTTTATTTAATTCATCTATTGACCATCCTATTCTTTCCGGTATCTCAATACACCATCCAACTTCTTGTATGGCATCATCATCCGATTCCCATGCTATTGGTGTCGGTTCGTCCTCGACCTCAACCCATACTACGCATCCTCCGTCTACAAGGTCCTCATCATAGGCTTTAGCAATGCCCAGTAATCCAGTTTCTTCAAATAATTCTCTCAATATTGCTTCCTCCATCTGTTCATTATCCTCTATTTTCCCACCAGGTAACTCCCATCCTCTTTTTTTATTTAATACCATTAACCAACATTCATCATCTGCTTTAGATGTCACCCAACCAACTACAAACTCTTTCTTCATTTATTCAACTCCATAAGTATTTTTTTTACTAATATTTCTGCTATCTCATCACCTTCAGCAGCCATACTTCTAGCCTTAAAGAAAGCCTCCTGTATTTTATTCTCTTCTATCAATCTTTCAATATTGTCATATTCATTATCTGATTCTGTATCGTGTTGATTATTTATTTCAAGTTCATTTAATTCAACATTGGCTAACTTTTCCATTCTCTTAAGAAATTGAACCCTATCTGACAATTTAGGTTTAATCCAACTAACTTTGTCCTTACCTTCTAATTTTGACTCCATTCTATTTTTGAAATTATTTTTTGATTGACATTGAGGAAAATGATATTGAGCCTGATCGTAACTAAACCACGCTTCATCATATTCCTCTCTTCGTTCGTGTATTTTACCTAACTCTATCCAAACTTCATAATTTTCTGGTTTTTGTGCAAGTAAATATTTGGATAAATCTAAGAATATCTGTTCATAACCAGATTTCTTAAATTTTTCTAACCTTCTAGAAAATAGTATATTGGAACGTGGATCCCTAGTATCTATTTTCTTTAATCTATCACAAAATTTTTCAATCTCTTCTTCATTATTACTTATATTTTCCCACCATTTGTCTAAATCCAATGGATCGATTTTAAATGCCGCGTTCAAAAGATTTTCTCCAACCTCAACTAAATTTAAATTATTTAATTGTGATAAAATTTCATTATCTCTTCCTAAGACATTAAATAAATCTTCTAATATTATTTTTATTCCAGTATTATCTTTATTAATTACCTTAATTTTTATTAATATCCTCCAATTTTCTGGATTTGTAAAGTCATATAATATGGACTGTTTAGCATTTTGCTCTGCCCATTCTAAATTAGTTCTATTATTTTCCAACTTCAAAAACTTCACAGCTTGACTTCTATGACGATTGCCTAAACTTCGTCTAGGATGTTGTAATTTTTTATTAAAATCTATTTTCGGCTCAACCATATAATGCATCTCATAAAACTGACTCATACTCAGATCTATCTTGATCAGGTCCTAGTGTAGCATCCATGCCAATTTTACTTGTTAAACCCTCTTTTGACCTACTTGGATCAAGGCTTGAGCCTTTTTGATTTGACAGAATCACTGTATCTTTGTCTGGTTGCCAGCGAGTCATAAGAGCCCATTCAACTCTGGATGGATTTGATATATCTATATCCTGATCGACAACTATAACTTGTTTCATAGATTTATGCCCATTAAGCGCTGCATGAATGGCTCTGACTCCATCGCCATCTTTTTGTGGTATAATTTGTACAACTGAGGACAACCATCCGCATCCCCCATCTGTTAGATACACATCAGTGCATGGAACAACTTCGGACACGGCCTCTTTAATTGTGGGGGCTCTTGGCATGCCCATCAATGTTCTATGTTCAACTTCTGCTTGTATTAAGGCATGAAAAACGGGATTATTTCTATGATAAACTGCATCATATTCTACAACTGGTTCTTGTCTAACTCCATCTACTGTTCCAGTTATGTCTACATATGGTCCTTCATCATCAGTCTCCAAAGTTATTCTGGCTTCCATTGCGTATTCCGCATCTGCGGGAACTTGAATTCCATTGGGTAATTCAACTAATTCTAAAGGAGTTCCATGCAATTTTTGATGTAAAGAAGACGCCACATGCAATTCATCTATCGGCTCGTTAAATGACATTGCTGCCGCCAATAGGACTACTGCGTCTGGGCCGTTGACGACTGCTATTGGGACCTCATCACCATTGGCTTGTGCCAACTCCATCATTGACCTAAGGTGCCTTGGTACGAACCTAGACACTGTGTGATTTCTATCCCTTAGATATTGCCTGTGGAATGACATATTTCTAATGCCGCCATATTGTGCAATGATAACTGATGCAGATTGATATCTGCCCTTATCTTCGGAATAATGCCAAGGTATAGGCAGTAGTTGTAAATCAACGACTTGTTGTTTATTTTCAAATACTGGTGATAATTCTGGAGATATGATCTTAGGTTCCGAAGGATTATTCATTGCCCATGCTAATGTATCGATTAAATCTCCTGGCGAGATTTTAAAAGTTTTACATATCCTATCTCTTGTTAAAACATTCATAGCAGCACGATGACCCTTAGATTCTGGAATATTGTCAAATACTAATGGAGGATTACCATTATCTAATGAATAGTTCAACATCTCTTGAATCAGACTTGTTCTTTGACTTATTGTTTGAACATCATGAAGCAGGTCTCGGAATGCCATGCAACGAACCGAGGGTACAATCTGTTTGAATGTTAGCAAAGAGAATCGTTGTTTCGGGCCAATATTAATTGTGTTCAGCCCTTCACTTCTTATACCAAAGGTCGGTCGGCGGAACATCGTTTAGAGGGTTATAGATGGGTCGTGGATTATTCTCTGGTTCTAAAATGGCAAGCGACCGTAAAAAATATAGGTGGAAAGAGCGCAAATTCCGCAATCGTCAATTAAAAAGAATAGCCGGTGGTGCTCTAAAACACGACCCTTTGAAGGGTAGTACTCAAGCTAAAGGTATAGTAATTGAAAAAGTTGGTTTTGAAGCCAAACAGCCTAATTCAGCAATTAGAAAAGCAGTAAAAATTAGTCTAATTAGGACAGGAAATAAATTAACAGCCTTTGCACCAGGTGACGGAGCAATATCTTTCATAGATGAGCACGATGAAGTTCTTGTCGAAGGAATCGGCGGAAGTAAGGGTAGGTCATACGGGGATTTACCTGGGGTAAGATTCAAAGTTATCAAAGTTAATGGCGTTTCACTTGATGAAATGGTTAGAGGCCGAAAAGAGAAACCAATAAGGTGAGTGTCCATATGTCAGAAGTAGAGCAAGTAGAGCAAGAAGAACAAGAACAAGAATCTACTAAAGCCCCTATAGCCGGTATCGGTACTATGGTTTTTGGAAAATGGGACGCTACTGAGGTAACGTGCGATGATCCTGGATTAGCTCCTTACATTAATTTAGCAACTATTGGAACTCCTCATTCAGGCGGACGTCATGCAAATGAATACTTCGGAAAAGCAAATCTATCCGTAATTGAAAGATTTATTAATAACTTAATGCGATCAGGAAAGTTCTCTGGAAAAAAGCAACATTGTGCTAAAGCATTCGAAGCAGCACTTGATACTATAAATGAGAGAACAGGAGAAAATCCACTACAAAAATTTATTGATGCAATAAAAGAAGCTGCTCCTTGTGAAGAAATTACAAGAATTAAAATGGGGGCTGTTAGTCAACCAAAAGCTGTAGATTCTTCTCCAAGCAGGAGAATTGATATCGCATTAAGAAATTTATCCGTAGGCTGTTCGTCTGCAACTGCTAAGAGTAAAAAATCATTAACTGAAGGAATTATTTCAGAATTAAATAAAGCTGCACAAGCAGATGTTAGCTCTTATTCTGTTGGTAAGAGAGACGAATTAGAGCGCATAGCATCTTCTGCAAGATGATCTAGTTTTATTCAAACTTGGCCCTATTACCTACGTTTGATTGACATGTTCAATCGTCTTTATCAACCATAGTTAGGTGGCCGAGACAATTGAGGTCATTATATGGGTCGTAAGGAAGATAATATTGCACGTGCAGTAGAAGTAATGCGCGTAAGAGATAAAATTAGAAATCTAGCTATAGCAGCACATATTGATCACGGTAAAACCACACTTTCAGACAATCTGATAGCAGGTGCTGGAATGATGTCCGAGGAACTAGCAGGTAAATCTAGAGTCTTAGATTTTGATGACCAAGAGGCTGCTAGAGGAATCACCATTAATGCAGCAAGCGCTTCAATGGTTCACGATATAGAAGGTACAGATTATTTAATTAATTTAATTGATACTCCAGGACACGTAGATTTTGGTGGAGACGTTACACGTGCTATGAGGGCTGTAGATGGTTGTATTATTTTGGCTTGTGCAGTAGAGGGAACAATGCCACAAACTGAAACTGTAGTTAGGCAAGCACTGAAAGAAAAAGTAAGGCCTGTATTATTTATTAACAAAGTAGATCGTCTAATTAATGAGTTACAAATTGATGGACCTGAAATGATGAAGAGGTTTGAAAAGATAATCACTAAAGTTAATAAATTAATTTATACTTTCGCTCCAGCTGAATTAAGGAAAGAATGGCAAGTAGATGTTAAGAAGGGAACGGTAGCATTCGGATCAGCTTACTATAACTGGGGGATGTCCATACCATATATGGCTAAGAGTGGGATAAATTTCACTCAAATTTTTGAATATTGTCATAATGATCAACAAAAGGAACTCGCTAAGAAGGCCCCTGTTCACCGTGTTTTACTAGATATGGCAGTAGATAAGCTCCCTTCTCCACTCGTTGCTCAAGAATATAGGATTCCTAATATTTGGCAAGGGGACTTAGAATCTGATTTTGCTAAATCTATGATAAAATGCGATCCAGACGGACCACTTTCACTTATGATAGTAAAAATTTGGATGGACCCGCATGCTGGAGAAGTTGCAGTAGGTAGGGTATATTCTGGCTCTATCAAACATGGAGAATCTGTTTGGGCCCTAGGTGGTGCTAAAGCTGAACGTGTTCAACAAGTGAGTATGATGGTAGGTGGAGATAGGATAGCTGTATCTGAAGTTTCAGCTGGCAATATTGCTGCCTTAACTGGAATAAAAAGTGCTGCAGCAGGAGTAACTATTACAAGATCCAAAGATGATACTGGTTTCGAACCAATTAGGCACTACTCAGAACCAGTAGTAACTGTTGCAGTTGAACCTAAATCAATGAAAGATCTGCCAAAATTCGTGGATGCGCTAAGAAGTTTAGCGAAATCTGATGCATCTCTACAAGTTTCAACAAATGCTGAGACAGGAGAGGCCCTCCTTGCCGGTATGGGCGAATTACATCTGGAGATTACGACTTACAGGATCGAAGAAGAACAAGGCATCAAAGTAAAAGTTAGTGAACCCATTGTAGTTTACCGTGAATCAATAGAAGGAGATAACAAAGGTAGGCCATTCGAAGGCAAATCCCCTAATAGGCACAACAGATTCTATATTGAAGTAGAGCCTATGCCAGATGATATAATCAAAGAATTAAGGGATGGTACATTTGGAGATGGACCTGTAAGGACTAAAGATGCTAAATCTACAGGAAATAAATTTGGTGAGTTCGGAATGGATAAAGATCTAATGAGAAAAATATATGCAATAAATGGAACCAATGTGTTGATTAACGACACAAAAGGAATTCAAAATCTTCATGAAACTAGAGAACTAATAATTGAAGGATTTAATGATGTATGTAAAAAGGGTCCGGTAGCTGAAGAGCCATTAATGGGAGTAATGGTACGTTTAGTAGATGCTAAACTCCACGAAGATGCAATTCACAGAGGTCCGGCACAAACTATACCTGCTGTTAGGAAATCTATGAAAGGGGCATTAATCCGAGCAAGATCAGTTATTTTTGAACCAATGCAAAATATTAGAATAGATGCACCAAATGACGTAATTGGTGGAGTCACTGGTGAATTAAATAAACGCCGAGGTATAATCGAAGATATGCCAGTTGATGGCGGTACGGCTAGTGTAATTGGTAAAATGCCGGTTGCAGAGTCCTTTGGCTTCTCAAACAGCGTTCGAGCGGCCAGTCAAGGTAGAGCAGTTTGGAATACTGAAAATGCCGGCTATGTTCATTTACCTCGTGAGTTATTCAATAAAGTAGTTGCAGAAATTCGTGACAGAAAAGGATTAAAATCAGAATTGCCTGATGAAGCTCTATACATGGATTAATTAAATTATTTAATTAATCTCCGTTAACTGAAGATCAGTTGATACTCTTAGTACATCAACTTGAGGATTTTGGTTATTTAATTAATCCTAGTTAACTGAAGATCAGTTAATTCTCTTAGTACATCAACTTGAGGATTTTGGTCTAATTTATTTAAACATTCATGTGCAATTGCATGGTGATACATAGCTTTATTTCTAGCGTATTCGATTGATCCAGAATTTTGTAAATCTTCAACTGCTAATTTTAGTGACAAATCATCACACTTCAATTTACCAAATACTTTATTGAAATTTATCAACTCCAATCCACTGTCTTTGGCATGAATCGCTATCAATGTCATTTTACCTTGTACAATATCTGAACCAGCAGGTTTTCCAAGGGTTTTCGTATCACCAGTTATATCTATTAAATCATCCATTAATTGAAAACATAAACCTAGATTCAAACCCCATTTTGCCATATTTTTTACAATATCGGTGCTAGCATCAGAAAGTATTGCACCCGTCCTAGCACATGTTTCGAACATAGCACTTGTTTTTCCAGCAATCATTGCAATATAATCATCTTCTGTTACTACTTCTCTGTCCTCAAATTCTATGTCTTCTTGTTGTCCTTCAGCCACTCTTCTTACCATTTCGCCAATAGCAGTGACTAAATATCGTAAATTTTTTCCCGATATGTCTTCAGATTCAGCTAATATTTCAAAACCAACCGCTAACATTGCATCTCCTGCATTTATTGCTGTTGCATCATCATATGCGACATGCACTGCATCTAATCCTCTTCTGATTGGATCTTGATCAATTATATCATCATGGATTAATGTAAAGTTATGAATTATTTCAATAGATGCTCCTAGTGTATAATGCCCCTTGTTTGCATTCCCTACTGCTTCACCCACTAATCTAGGTAATATGGCCCTATATCTTTTACCTCCACCTGAAAATAAATGAGTCATAGCACCATGCAGTCTTACTTGTTCCATTTTACTGAGACTTTCCATTATTTCTTTTTCTACCTTATTCTTATGTACCATTAATGCTTCTTTAAGGGAATTATTATGAACATTATTTGAATCAATCTTTAACTCTCCACAATCAATTATTTTAATTGATTTTGAGTCTAAAATAGTCGCAATATTGGGGTACAAAGGCTTCAAATAATGTTCCCAAATCATCATAAACCATGGAGCAATAATTTCATTTTCCCATTTCCCTGTTCCCAAAATCATTTCATTAATTTCTGATTCATCTAGCCAAAGAATTTTTTCAATCTCATTTCTATTAAGATCAACTTCTGTATTTGCTTGTACTACTAGAACATGGTCAATTTCTCTTTCTATCCATTCATCATCCCACCTACAAGAATACTCAAATTTACCAACTAAATTAAAATTCCATAGTTTAGTAACTTCATTAGGTATCCCTAATTCATGCTCTAATTTCCTTATTGCAGCATTTATTACTCCCTGTATGTCTTGAGAATTTTCACTAATCATATCTAATGGATGACTACAACAAGTATTCGCCCATACGCTGGGAAATGTAATTTTATCGCTGGATCTTTGTTGTACAAGCATTTTCCCAGATTCATCAAATAGTACTACGCTGAATGCTCTATGCCTATCTCCAATTCCGTAATGGCAATCTAACTTACTTTTAGTTCCAATAACTTCATCCATTTTGTTTACCAATAGGCACATCTCATTCATCATTTCTTCTTGAGTAGAATCATGATTACCAAGTACATTGTTGTTGTCGGTCATATTACTCAAATGTCGCAGAGAGTGGCCGCATATAATCAAATTCATTATTATGCAATTATTTTGGTTCCAATTGTCTCTCCATTACGTATCAATTCAATTATACGATCAGGACTTCTTCCATCCAAAAACCATACTTCACTAACATGTTTCGATATCATAGCAGCCCTGTCTAATTTCAAATCTATGCCCCCAGTAACATCAATATCACTATTATGTTTGGTTTTTACAAATTTATGTTTTGACCAAACTTCCAATATCTTAGAATCAGGATCTGTAGGAGGTAGGTCCATTACTCCTCCCACATCGCCTAATAGAAAAATAGTATATTTAACATCAGGAATGTCTACAGATAATCTATACATAAGATCATCTCCAGATAAGATTCCAAATTCAAATTCGTCATCTCTATCTACAACATCTCCAAAACATACTGGAATTATTCCCTTAGATTCATTTTCAAATATAGAAATGTCTCCCTCGAATTGCATTCCTATGCCTTTAGCCCATTTCGATGGAGGATGAATTGCCACATTTAGATTAAGTTTTTCCATTGATTCTATTATATGACTATTTAATTCTAACATATCTTCTCTTATTTTCTTAACTGCATTTCTTTGAGCATGCTCATTATTTTTATCTATTCCATTTGCAATATCCATTTCTTTTGCCAATATATGCCCGTAAGAACCAGCTCCGTGTACAATTACTAGGTCATAACCTTCATTTTGTATGTCAAGTATCACTTTGCATACTTTGTCGATTGCACTCATATTGATTGTTTTAGATTCGGACTTATCTGTAATCAATCCTCCGCCGAGTTTTATCACTACTCTCCCTTTACTATCCACTGAGTTTAGCAAGGGGTTCGAGTATTCAATATTTCTAATTGAAAAATTTATTGAACAACTTAATGTCTAATGAACCCGTGGGAACATTATGGCGGAAACTAGTGATATTGTCAAATTTCAGAGATGGTTACAATCCCAGCTAGCGGATGCTAATAATCTAGAAGATAAAACAGAACGTGAAAATCGAATTCTTAGATTAGATTCTGCATTATCTGAAACGATTTATTTTAGAGAATTACTTGAAAGTATTGGAGATGCTATAGAATCTCCATTCATGATTAGGGAAAATCCTGTAAGGGAAAATGTAAAGGAATCTATCAAGGTTGAAAAGACAGATTCCAATTCTTGCGATAAGTGCAGCGGGCAAATAGATCAGGAACTGGGCTTTTGTTTGTTATGCGGCGAATATTAATTTATTCTTCTTCATCTACCCATTTTGCTCTTGCTAAAACATATTCTGGGTGTTCATTATCTATTACGGATAGATATTGTCCTTCTACATTTTCAGTAAGGTACACCGTTACTCCAGCATGCCAGATTATTTCTCCTGATGCAACCATTCTAGCAGTGTCTACTTCTAGTATATCTGGTAATTTGAAATGCACTCTTCCAGCTTCTGCTGCAGACCTTATGGATGCAGAAAGGTGGACATGAGATCTATTGCCAGGAGAAAGTCCAATTTCTAATAAATTTGCAGTTTCTTCAGGATTAGATGGGAAAAACAGTGAATCAGGAATATTCTCTGTAGGTAAGTCAAGTTCTATTTCTAGAGTATGGCCGTATGTAGCTCTTATCATTATGCCACGAACTTCATATCTTCCTTTAGGGTCAGTTTCTGAAACTGCGTTAAAGTGATGCGGTCTGAGCCAATGATACCTCTTTTCGTCAGATTTTTTAAATTGTCTGATTATATCCTTAACATCTACCCAACCGTTAATATCCATTTCTAATTCAAATTTTTCTGGAGCATGTCTTAAGATAAGGGCTAATTTTCTAGCCATGCTATTCCTCTCACCGGTTCTCATGATGAATTTTCCTTCTGCGTTGCATGCCGGACATAATTGATCATCTGCGTAATATCCATGGTTTTGACATTCTCTAATCATAATATTACCCGCCAAAGGCTATCCTTTCAAATACTTCTCGGTATTGTAATTAGATTCTTTGTTAATATCGGGTAATTATTATTCATCTAATGGTTATCGGAGGGGCATGAAGGCGGTAATAGTGGACTGGGTTAGGTCACCATTTCATAGAGCACATAAAGGTGAATTAAAAGGAATAAGACCCGATGAAATGTCTGGCCAATTAGCCAAAGGTATACTAGAACGCAATAATATATCACCAGACTTAATTGATGATCTATTATTGGGATGTGCGTATCCTGAAGGTGAACAAGGATATAATTTAGGTAGATTAGTTTCCCATCTGGGAGGAATGCCTGATTCCGTACCAGGATGTACGATTAACAGACTTTGTGGATCTTCAATGGAATCAATATTAACTGCTGCTTCTAAAATTGAGGTCGGATGGGGCAGTTGTTTCCTATGTGGAGGTGTAGAATCAATGAGTCGAATTCAAAGAAGAGGATTTAATTGGAGTCCTAGTCCAAAATTACAACGAGATTTTTCCAGCGCATACATCGGCATGGTAGAAACTGCGGAAAACGTAGCGAAGAAATGGCAAATAAGCAGAATAGATCAAGAAAAATTCGCTTTATCTTCTCATAATAAAGCGAATATTGCATTGAATGCAGGTAATTTTTCAGACGAAATTTTTCCTATCAATTCAGACGAAGGTGTTATTTCATTAGATGGTTGTATAAGGTCGAAATCATCTTTGGAATCTATGGCTAAACTAACTCCTGTTTTGGATGATGGTACTTCGGTTACTGCTGCAACTGCCTCCCCTCTAACAGATGGTGCTTCTTTCATGTTAGTATGCAGTGAAGAGTTTGCATCTATGAATGATCTAACTCCAATTGCTAGAGTTGTTTCAGGTGCTGTAATTGGTTGTTCACCAGAATTAATGGGAATAGGGCCAATTGACGCTATCAAACTTGTTCTAAAACGTGCAAAATGGGATATTGATGATGTAGATGTATTTGAATTAAATGAGGCATTTTCTTCCCAAAGTCTCGCAGTTATAAGGGATTTAGGAATTGATATTTCAAAAGTTAATATCGATGGAGGGGCATTGGCAATAGGTCATCCTTTGGGTGCATCAGGAGTTAGAATAGCTGGTAAAGCAGCATCAATAATGCAAAGAACTGGGAAAGATAGGGCTATTGCATCTATGTGCATTGGTGGTGGGATGGGGATCGCTATCGCTTTGGAAAAATATTAATATTTAATTAATTATCTGCGACTAACTCTTGAAGGGCTACGGCTTCGGATATATTATGGTCAAAGACTCAGGAGTTCAAATAAAAGGAACTTCGCTTAATAATTGCCATATTTTATCGCTATTTCTGGAGGAATAGCTGCTACAGAATCTATAAAAATTGCAAGGGAATTACGGAGATTCCAAGCAAATGTTACAATATTAATGTCGAAAGAAGCGGAAAAAATTATCACACCTTTGGCAGTTTCTTGGGCCTCTGATTCTGATATCCTAACTGATTGGGATCCTAAGATGAAACAATTGGAAAAATATGATGCAATTCTTGTAGCACCTGCTACTAGAAATACAATCTCAAAACACATTCATGGGATTATGGATTCTCCTATGATGATGGCACTTTCTTCAGCAAGAGGCAGCAAAACTCCAATGCTATTTGTCCCATCAATGCATAAAGATCTATTCGACGATCCCGTCACTTCAGATTTAATATCAAAGCTAATATATGAAGGTAGTGAAGTATTATTAGAAAAGGAAAATGAAGGTAAAATAAAGCAAGCCGAACCAGTTAAGATAGTTGCTAAATTATGTAATATGGTGAATTCAAAATTACCTAATAGGAAAAAAATAGCTATAACGCTTGGAGCCAATAGGGCCGAAATAGATTCCATACGTTCAATTATCAATACTTCATCAGGAAAAACTGGCTGGTTTTTATCGGAATACCTATACAGGCATGGCCATGATATAACTTGTATTGTAGGACATACAACTGTAAGCCCTAGTTTCGAACTCTCTGATGTTAGATTCTGTCAATCACCAACAAATATGTTGGAATCATGCATGTCTCTTGCATCTAGTGAATCTCCACCACAAGCGTGGATACATGTAGCCGCAGTATTGGATTATTATCCAATTCCAGAAGTTGGTAAGAAATCCAGTGGATTAGATGAATGGAATATAAATCTCATGCCCGGGCCTAAACATATATCTCATTTATCTCCATTAGTAAATGGCACTATTCGAATAGGATTTAAATTAGAATCAAATGTTTCTAATGAAAAATTAATTGAAAATGCATCTAATCAACTAAATAAATATAATTTAAATGCTGTAATTGGAAACATGAAAGAACATACCCAAGATGACAATTTACCTAGGGGAATAATAGTTTTACCGGATGGAAGTACTAAAATATTGAAAACTAATCTTGATATGTGCTCAAATATAGAATCAATTATTACCAATTAAATTAAAAATATTCCATTACATTGAAGTTTAAAGCCCCATCGACAGATAACATGGCAGACCAAGGTAAGGCAAAACGTGGAATTCCACCAAAATCCGACTTTAATTCTTGGTATCCTGCTATAGTTGAAATTGCAGATTTAGTAGATAAAAGGTACCCTATCAAAGGAATGGATGTTTGGAAACCATATGGTTGGAAAGCCATGACGCTAATAGATGGCATCACCAGATCAGAAATGGCTCGTACTGATCATTATGAGTATAGATTCCCTTTATTGGTTCCTGAAGACTTATTAGAAAAAGAAAATAGGCTAGTTGCTAGGTTAAAAGCAGCTAGAGATGCAGGAGTAGATCCTTCTGAATTAAGAATTGATGAAGATGATCCAGGATTCAAGAAAGAAGTATATTGGGTAAAGCATGGAGGAGATAACGAGTTAGATGTTCCAATGTTCTTACGTCCAACATCTGAAACACCTATGTATACAATGTTTTCTTTATGGATAAGAAGCCATGCCGATTTACCTCTAAAAACTTTTCAAATTGTTAACACATTTAGATATGAAACAAAGCAAACTAGGTCTTTCATAAGAGTTAGAGAAATACATTTTTTTGAAGCACATACTGTACATAAAAATGAGGATGAAGCCACAAAACAGATTGAAGAAGATGCCAAGATGGTTCAACATATTTTACATGAATTATGTTTGCCTAATATTATATCCAAAAGGCCAATTTGGGATACATTTCCTGGTGCATGGTACACGACTGCAGCAGATGTCATTATGCCCAACGGTCGTACTTTACAAGTTGGTACATATCATCATTACAGAGATCAATGGGCCAAATCCTTCGATTTGAAATATGAAGATGAAAATGGAGATAGCCAATATTGCCATCAAACTACATTTGGAATGTCAGAAAGACTTCTCGGCGCTATAGTTGGCTTACATGGTGACGATCAAGGATTAATTTTCCCTCCTTCAGTATCTCCAATTCAAGTTATAATAATGCCTATTGCAAGTCACATAAGTGAAGATGTTATGGTTTATGCTAAGAAAATTGAGTCTGACTTACTTAAATCAGGGATCAGAACGAAAATCGATGATAGGAATATCCGCCCAGGTACTAAACATTATGATTGGGAAATTAAAGGCGTCCCAATAAGATTAGAAATAGGTCCACGCGATATATCTGATAATAAATGTGTAATTTCACTTAGAACAGGTGGTAAAGAATCCATTGGATTAGATGATTTAGGTAACTCAGTCTTAATTTATTTAGATTTAATTTCTAATACACTTAGGGAAAATGCCAAGGAGGTATACGATGAAATGATCCACAAGCTCCCCGAATCTTCCATTGTGAATGGAGAATTAATATTTTCATCTAAAATCCAAGATGACTTGATCTATGAATTACCATTTGACGGAAATGATTCTGATGCAGAACTATTGGAAAAAAGCACCGGCCTAACACTTTTGGGGGAATGTGAAAATACATATCAAGAACAATTACATTGCATTGTAACTGGTAAGTTAACTAACAAGAAACAACATTTATCTAAAATGTATTAATTCTTCTTGAAAAACAATCCTATTATTACCAATATTGAAGATAATCCTATAATAATTATATCTAAGACCTCAAAACTACCAGTTTGTTGCCAAGTACCAATTTCATGAAGCTTTCCGAAACTATATGCGTTAGTCCACACAACTTGGGTATTATTCTCTAAACATATTTCCTTCATGTTAGCTATGCCCAATGAACAGAGGATTTGACCCATGCCTATGTAAATATTCATAATTATTGTTGATAATCCAAGAAGGCCTATTAAAAGCATGATTTTCCTTCTCCGTTTTGGTTGTTCATCATTATTTTTTATTATATTTTCCATATTAGGAATAAATTCTGGCATCTCAATATCATTAAAATCAGATGCATTATCTTCAACGTAAGAGTATGAATCAATACTCGGTCCCGAAACTCCCATTTCTTCTAGTGCTTCTCTACCATATATTCTTTCAGCCAAAGTGTATAGGTGAGGATTATCATCTAACTCGGCCGGATCTAGAGTACCATCTAGTAACTTTTTCATCAGGTCAGTGTCACTCATGATAGTAGGTTCTCGTGACATAACCTTCATGAAATGAACGCTTCATAGTTTCAATCTTAATCATTTACGGGCTATTGATGCTTTCGCCGCATTCACAATATCAACTGTTGTTAATTTCATAATTTCAAATAACTCTTCAGAATCTCCACTTTCCCCGAATCTATCATTTACTCCAATCATCTCCATTGGTACTAAATTAGTTTTAGAGTTATGTTCTGCTATTGCACTCCCCAATCCTCCAATTATCGAATGATCCTCAGCAGTCACTATGCATTTACATTTAATCGATATCGTATCTATTAATTCAATATCTAGGGGTTTAATTGTGTGCATATCAATCACAGTCGCATTAATTCCTTCTTCTTTAAGGATTTTTGCTGCTTCTATGGATTTTGAAACCATTACTCCGCAAGCCACTATGGCGACATCATCGCCACTAAATATCACATTACCTTTGCCGATAATTATATTCTCTTTAGTTACTTCATCATAGGTTCTTTGAACTTTATTTCTTATGGTTCGCATGTATGAAGGGCCATCTAAATTAACCAACTGCATTGTAAGTTCTTCAGCCGATAGATCATCTGAAGGATGTATGACAGTCATATTAGGTAATGTCCTGTAAATTGCAAGGTCTTCTATAGATTGAGCACTACTTCCATCACTTCCGGTATGAATTCCTCCATGGCTTCCACAAATGTGTGCATTCAAACCAGGCCTTGCTATGCCATTTCTAATCTGTTCAAATCCTCTTTCAGTGAATATTGCAAAGGTGCTAGCGAAAGGAATTTTCCCAGATGATGCTAATCCTGCTGCAACCAACATCATATTTTGTTCTGCAATTCCTAATGAAATAGTTCTATCTGGATATTCTGTTCTAAAGTGGCATGATTTCGTAGATTTCCCTAAATCAGCTTCCAAGACTATGACATTGGGATTTACTGCTAAACGTAATAATGCATTTCCATAACCATCTCTAGATGCGCCGTAAATAGACGGAGAACTCATGAAAGCTCCTCCATAGCAATTTTCAATTGTTCATCATTCGGAGCCATGCCGTGAAATGCAGGATTATTCTCCATGAAAGAAATTCCTTTTCCCTTTACTGTATTTGCCAATATAGCCTTAGGGCGGCCATTGTCAATTTCTGCCCATTTGATTGATTCTATGATTTCCTTCATATTATGTCCATTTATTTCCATTACTTCCCAACCAAACGATTTCAATTTATTAGATAAATCTCCAACTTCCATTTGCTTTGATACAAAATCATCATTCTGAATTCTGTTTCTATCTATAATCATTTTTAAATTGCCAGCATTGTGGAAATCTGCAGCCATAATGGCTTCCCATAGTTGTCCTTCCTGAGTTTCACCATCTCCAACCATTACCCATATTTTCCTATCACTATCATCTAATTTAGCTGCAAATGAGCACCCTAGTCCAAATGATAATCCCATGCCTAAACTACCGGCAGAAAAATCAACACCATTTGTCCATTTCATATCAACATGCCCTTGGCAGATAGACCCCAATTTTCTAAAACTCATAAAATCACTCTCTTCTAAAAATCCTACTTCATGAAGTATCGAATATATGGCAGGACTTGCATGACCTTTGCTCATGATGAACCTATCTCTATCTTCCCAATTAGGGTTACTTACATCAAAATTTAGTGAAGTACCATATAATCCTGTAATTAAATCAATAGCAGACAAGGATCCTCCAGGATGTCCTGCCTTTGCGGCATGTATCATTTTTATGATGTTAATTCTACACCTATTGGCCATATTTTCCAATTCTTGTTTTTCAATAATCATTGTGAATTAAACTTCCCTGTATCATACGCAGGATAGATGGCTATTGATGGTTTGCAATAAATCCATTATTTTTAAATTTTTTATAGACGCACATTCAAATTACATGCTTGATTCAGCGGATAATAATGGAGGCGCAATTAAACAATCAAATCGAAAATTTAGATTGGAGAAGTAATCTATCTAATTTAGAAATACCTATCACAATTCAAAATAATCCATTGTTATTAAAATCATTAAATACACTTATTTCTGGTGGTAGAATTAATATCTCAGATTCATTGAAATTATATAATACTCCAGATTTAGCAGCTTTATGTTCTTTTGCAGACCTCATTAAACGATCTAGGTTTGGAAATAACGTATTTTTTAATGATAACTTGCATGTAAATACTACTAACATATGTGTACTTGCATGTCGTTTTTGCGCATTTAGGAAAGGAACAAGGCATACTGATGCTTATGAGTTATCGGCTGAAGAAGTTTTACATAGAATTGAGCCTTATTCAAAAATTATAGATGAAGTTCACTCAGTTGGAGGTTTACATCCACAATGGACAGTTGATCATTATGTCGATTTATATTCTAAAATTACCGCCACTTACCCCCATATTCATGTAAAATCTTTAACGGCAGTAGAAATAAAACACATCGCAACCCGATCCGGTATTTCTGTTTATAAGACGTTAAAATTATTAAAAGATGCTGGTTTAAACTCAATCCCAGGGGGTGGTGCGGAAATTCTTGTGGATTCAGTAAGAGATAGAATATGCAGGGGAAAAGAAAACTCATCAGAATATTTGGAGATTCATGGAATTGCTCATTCATTGGACATCCCATCTAACTGTACAATGTTATTTGGTACTGTTGAAACAGTCGAAGAGAGGCTAATTCATTTAGATAAACTAAGATTACAACAAGATTCATCTTCTGGTTTCCAATGCTTCGTACCTTATCCATTTTTACCTGATAAAACAAGATTGCCAGAAGCTCAATTAGCCACCACGTCAGAAATTATAAGAGTTATAGCAATTTCTAGAATTATGTTAGACAACATACCACACATTAAAGCATATCGAATGAATATTGGTGATTACGTAGCATCATTGTCAATCAATTCAGGTGCAGATGACATTGATGGTACAGTTGGTAATGAAGAAATAATGCATGAGGCAGGTAGTAAAACTAGATTGGACTATGACAAACATGAACTATCTAATTTAGTTACTTCATCAAATTTAACTCCTATTAAAAGAAATTCTATCTATACTAAATTTGAAGAAATCATTCCCAAGACTACAAAATCTATCAAAATGCCATTAATTAATCAAGAGATGTCTTCATGAGTTGGACAAACGTCTTAGGCCGTGTTTCCTTTTCAAATTGTGATCCTATCTTTACATCATTAGAAAAAAAATGGAAGATATTACCTGCTCCTCCATCTTGGTTAACAGGCCATCTACTTAGGCAGGATTGTCTTTGTGCCCCTATTCCTGCTGCTGACTATGCAAAGCATTCTGATGAACTAGCTTTAATTCCGAATTTAGCCATTGTAAGTAAAGGAGAGGTGGGGTCAGTCTTACTATTCGGTTCTAGGCCAATTGAAGAAATGAGAGACATTGCACTTCCTTCTGATTCTTCTACGTCTGTAACATTACTAAAATGGCTTTTAAAACAGAAAAATCTAGATCCTAAATTTGTTAATACTGGGCCAGATATCGATATAATGCTATCAAAGTGTGATGGTGCACTCTTAATTGGAGACAGAGCATTAGTATCATCTCAAAAATCTCCTGAATTAGTCCGTTTAGATCTTGGTTCCGAATGGACTAATATCACAAAATTACCCATGGTATTCGGAGTCTTTGCAGCACGTAAAGATTCACCTATTGATAAATTAAAGGATGCTCACAAAGATATGGTAAATCAATATAATAATTTTTTACAAAATGATGCTTTCCGAAAGGAAGTCATTGCAAAATCTTTCGAAAAATTAGTCTTCTCCGAAGATAGAATATCTAGTTATTTTGATGATGAAGTTAGTAATTTTTTAGATGATGACGGTGTAAAGGGACTTGAATTATTTCTATCAGAGGTTTGCGGGTTAAAAGAAGGCCCGACATGGTTAAATTTAGATTAATCGGATAAGTTTAGTCGATTGCTAGCAACCCATTCTAGTAAGTCCAATGCAACCTCACATGATTCTGATATCACTGGTTCTGGATCATTTACAAATTTTTCTAGAACCGATAACGCACTTCTATCTCCAATCGCCCCTAATGCCTCAGCAGCTTCATGTCTCACCATCAGATCTTCATCACCATCTTGCAATCTATCAATCAAAAATGGTACTGCATGAGGGTCTTGCATTTGACCCATTACGTATGCAACTTCATGTTTTAATAATGCTGATTTAGAATCAAAAGCGGCTGCTAATGCTTCTACTGAATCTGTTCCTCCAATCCCTCTTAATGCAAATAATGCCCTCATTCTTTGAAACATTTTCTCTTTACTATCATTTAATGTAATCCTGAGATTTTCAATATTCCTATCTTCACTAGGTGGAGCGGGATCTACTGAATCGAACTCACTTGTAATAGGAATATCAGTACTCATTCATTCACCAGATCCTATGAATTTGATTTCATCAATCTGTAATTCATTACTGACTAATCCAATTTCTATCCCTTGCCTAAGGAATTCTCTAATTGCATCTCTACCATCTTTCTCATAATCAATTGTTCTGTTATTGACGTACATTTCAACAAAATTCTTATTTGTTTCATCATCAATTCCCCTGCCCCATTTTTTTGCAAATTTTAATGATGCCTCTGGATTCTCTATTGACCATACGATGCTATTTTTTACATCTTCTGTAATCTTTTCACAAAGTTCTATGCCCAAATCCTTTCTAACTACATTTCCTCCTAATGGTAATGGTAAACCCGTTTTATTATTCCACCAAATGCCCAAATCTAGTACTAACTTTACTCCTTCATCTTTCCAAGTTAGTTGCCCTTCATGAATTATCAGCCCAATATCAAATTCTCCTGATTTAACTCTCGGTAATATTTCATCAAATGGTACTACCTGAACTTCAACATCTCCCCATGCCAATCTCAATGCTAGGTAAGCGCTTGTACCCAAGCCAGGTATTGCAATAACCTTCTTCTTTCCTTCTTCTTCGGTCAGAACATCTCTAGAAATCAGCATTGGCCCATATCCTTCACCCATAGAAGCACCACAATTCATTAGATGATATTTATGTGCTATCAGGGGATACGAATGTATGCTCACCGCAGATACTTCATATTCTCCATTCATAGCATGTTTATTCAAAGTCTCAATATCTAGGAGTACATGTTCATAATGCCTATCATCAGTTTCCATTCCTCCCTCTGTTAATGCATAAAACATAAAAGCATCATCTGGGTCAGGTGAATGGCCTATTCTATACTTCTTATCTATTTCATCCATATGGTTCGCGTTAACTAATAGGATATGAATATTTATTTATTCAGGCTTGTCATTAGTAAGAATAAATAGTGTGTGTATCTTGGTATGTACATGCCAAACCCAGCAGAACTTTCAACAGCTACAGGACAATTAGGTCCAATTTGTGCTTCTACCGGAAAACCCATAACATTTGCAGAAGCAATTGTATTGGATGATAAATATGTATGTTGGGAAGCATATCTAGAAATCACTGGCGCTAAACCTGCTACAGATGGTAAAGATATAGAAGGCCTGAAACTGGATTAATTGAAAACTTAATTCCTACATGCTCTTGGACTCGATATGGCAGAAGGGTGGAGTCGTCATGCACTCCGCTTTTCAGACTATTATAATTCCCTTAACGTTAATTCATTATGGACTCCACCTAGGCTAAAAAGAAGGGAATGGATGTTCATACCTTGGGATGGACGTCCACCTGATAGACATCGTGGATTTAATAATAAATCACAAGTTCTTGATTATTTACAACAAAGATCACCACATTCAGTTTTCCATAGTACTGCATATTATAAATATCCATTAGAAAGAAAAATGAATGATAAAGAATGGCTAGGGGCAGATTTGATATTCGATTTAGATGGTGATCATTTACCGGGAGTATCTGATAAGGATTTTCCGAGTATGATATCTCTAATTCAAGAGCAAGCATGGAGTTTATGGTCAGATTTCCTTGAACCTGAATTTGGATTTAAGGAAGAACACGTACAAACTTCATTTTCCGGACATCGAGGTTTCCATATACATGTAAGGGACCCTAGTTTATTTCATCTTGATTCTAATGCAAGAAGAGAAATCGTTAATCATATAAGAGGGGAAGGGATAAATGTACAAACGACACTATCGGGAATAAATAGCGGATGGAAAAATAGGGTAGAAATGGGAATTTCAACAGTAATAAGTAAACTAAATGTAATTTCACAAAGTAAGTCAAATACTATTCCTGAAATGGAAAATTTTTCTGAAATTCTTTCTGCTAGGTCTAATTTCTCTGATAACAAAATAAAATCATATACAAAGTCAACACTCATAAAAAAGATTTCACAATTGGCAGATTTAGCATCAGATGATCGTAGAATTGAAAGAATAAAAAAAGATCAATCATTGTTGGTATTCGGTGAGAGTCTAACACCATTATTTTGGGAACTAGTAAAAGGTGATTCTTCAGTTGTTTTAGGTAATGCTGGGGAAACTGATGAAGCGGTGACAGTAGATATCAAGCGAGTAATTAGGAGTGTTGGTAGCTTACATGGTAAATGTGGATTAAGGGTTACAGATTTTCCTTTGAACAGGTTGAACCCATTCTCTTCTGACAAATTTAACCCACTTACTGAATCTATTGTATTCAAAAGCAATAAATCTACTAAATTAAAAATAATAGCAGATGATGTTACTGTATGTTTAGATGGCATAGAAGTTACCGGCAATGTTGGCGATATTGTTAATGTAAATGAGTCACTTTCTACATTTCTAATTCTAAAGGGATGGGCTGAAGTAGAACGTTAATAATCCTCAATATTGGCCAATCCTCGGAGAACCTTCAATAATGTAGATTTACACACTACACTCGTGGGGCCAATGTCTGGGGATGAGGATATAGAAGAACAGATGAGAAATTTCCCTCTGCCTCCTATGCCGCCTGGTATATCTATGCCCCCTCCTCCTCCGCCACCAGTTTTTGCCGAAAACAACAATGTAGATGGTTGGGATTCGATAGACAAAACATTACTACAAGCCGCCGAAGAATTAAATTTTTCCAATGTCAAGAATGTTAATAATGACTTTAAATCTGTTTGGGAAAGGCGTAAAGCTTCCGACCCATCTATTAGAGTTGACAATAAACAAAGTATGTATGGTCATATAGATAGAATTGCTAAAGGAGAAGTTGGAACACTCCTTGATAGGTTTCAAGACAGATTTGGTTCAGAATTAGATCGTGAAATAATAGTTCTCAGGAAAAAACAACAGCAGGATATGAGGTCCATTAAACCTACAGTGGAATTAATATCTGTCCCAGAAAAAGATGATTCTATGAATTTGAGTGAGTTCTTAGATTCTATGAAAGATACTAATTTTTTAACTAAAGTCTCTGAAGTAACTAATATTTCTGTAGATAAATTATCTAGTCTTAGTAATTCAGAATTGAAAGATTTTTTCAAGTCTGCAGATAATGATAACTCTGGTACTGTCGACTTCGATGAATTTGTGGAAGCAATTATACATCTCGATACTTCAAAAGATGAATTTAGTAATTTTTTCGATATAGTTAACGAATTATTAGGAAATGCCCCTCAAACTTTCATAGACGAATTCGTTGTAACAGATGATTTCAAATTATTTGAAAAGGTTGGTAATAATCCTATTTCATCCACAAATGAAGATAGAACAAATTTCTTCATTATGATAAACAATGTTTTAGGAGATTTACCTCCTCAATCTATAGATACATTCGTCCATTCTCCTGATTTTAAAATATACACTAGAATCAGTGAATTATACGGAGCGTGATTTATATGGGTTTACTTGAAAAAGCTGGCAAAATTCAAACTAATGAAAAAACTAATGAAGGCCCTATTCCAGTAGTTATGGAAGCCGTTGTAGAGCCTAAGCCTATTGCTACAAAAAAAGCAATTCGAAAAAAGAAAGAGAAAGCACCTAAGAAAGTAAGAACTCCAAAAGCAAAAAGAACTAGAGTTTCTAAAGAATTACCTGAAGGTTTTGAAAATGCTACAAGAGGTCAGAAAGTTACCCGAAGATTTGTAGATTTCACAGTAAGTTATGGTTGGGCAGTTCCTATTTTGGGTATCAATGTCTGGGGCAACGCCCCTGACTCAACATATTTGATCCTAATTGGAATGTTACTTGTTGTGGGCAATTTAGGTGTATTGCCTTCACAAACAGGCCGAAGTGTAGGAAATTGGGTTAGCAGAACTCAGTATGTTAATACAAGAGGTGAATCTCCAATATGGTTATTCATACTACTAAAAGGCTTAACAACCGTATTCGTCCTATTTGGTGTATTTGCTGTCTTCATAACTACGGCTAATTTATCTTTAGGTGATTCAACCGTTTCGAAAATTTTTACTTTAATTGGATTACTTATGTTATTACCTCCCTTAATCGATTATTCCATGTATAGATTTAGAAAGAACTCTGACCATGGATTATGGGATACTATGTTTGGAGGAATTTGGATGGTACGAACAAATAGAAGTGCAGAAGCTAAAGGATGGTTAAAGAGACTAGAATCTCTCGGAGATTATGCTGAATCTAAAGGCCTACTGAATGATAAAGATACTGATTAATATCTAATTATTACCTTTTCGCTCATTGATGCCAAAATGATTTTTTTGACATAATCATTTTGATATAATGATCGAAAATAGATATGTTTAGGTTAAGAAGTTTTATTTTAATATTTCAACCTCTTCTACCGCCACCGCTGCGTCCACCTCTACTCGATTTTCCACTAGAGCTGCGACGTGATGAACTCGATCTTTTGGATGAGCCTCCAGACCTTCTACTAGATTTTCTTGGAGCGGACCGATTCGAAGTGGTTCTATGATTGGATGGGGAATTCTCATCATGATGATAATACACATGTTGTACGTTATTTCTTCTATTAAAAAGGAAATTATTATTTTGATTGCCACCTTCCAAAAATGATATTCCTCTTGCCTTAGATACAGATATAATAATTACTAGTATAACTACTCCTATAATGCCTAAAAGCAATATTGATGCCAGTCCCGTTCCACCGGACTCACCAAGTCCAAAAGTTTCCAAATTAGGACTTGGGGGTTCTACAAATCCATCATTATATTCCCAAAATTCTTCAATGTCAATAATAATTTCTTCAGTTATTATTTTTAGTCCGTTAAACCAATTACCCTCATCAAGTTCATTATCAGCAGCAAACCCTATGCTATTAAAATCTAAATATAGGTCCCAAAACTCACCATTTTCTATACTCCACTCCCATGCTCCTGATTGATTAGTGGCTAAAATTACCAATACTCCATCTTTCCACTCTTGGTCTCCAATTCCCCACTCTTTAAATAATTCCAATCCATAATTAGATAAACTAATTGTGGAGTTATCGTCAGACTCATAATAACTAGTAGAATTTATTATTACAACTACAACTTCCGTTCCCCAATATTCATTCAATCCTTCAGATAATTGATAAATTTCTAATTCTTGTGATTCATTTAATGCATTTACTTCATCAATTACAAATGAATTAGTATCATTAGGAAATGATAATTCAGCTGATGCTATAGTAGGTGTTAATAGCACAATTATTACAAAAAATAGTATTAATGGGCTTTGAAATCTCCTTCCAAACTTCATATTAATCAAGGGTCCTTAGATGTTACAATATTAAAATATTTTTCAAATTATAATTTAGAAGGCAAATATACATTCAAATTTAACAATATATATCAGAATTTATTACTTGTTTTTATTCATGTGATATTTTAATAACATTAATTTATTTATCGTCCGTCCCACGTTTTAATTGACCTCCAATCTAACTAAAAAAATTCTAGTAGAATTATTTGGAACATTTATCCTCTGTATTGTAATATGTTTTGTTGTTATTAATAAGATTGAAGGATTATATGGATCATTCCTAGTTTCATTGACATTAATGATCTTAATTTATTGTGGTAAAAGTATATCTGGTGCACATTATAATCCGGCAGTTACAATATCGATATATTACCGGGGTTACTGCAATAAGAGGGAACTACAATATTATGTATTTTTTCAATTAATAGGCTCTGTTACAGCATCAATTTTATATTATTACCTAATAATCCCAACCAATGCTAATTATGAAATATTTGAATTAAACATGTCTGCTTCAATTTCAGAATTTATTTTTACATTTTTATTAGTATCTGTAATTCTTAATGTTGCAACATTAGATGCCACTAAAGGAAATTATTATTATGGTTTTGCAATTGCTTTTGTTGTTTTCTTGGGAGGTATACTAGTTGGCGATATATCAATGGCTTCATTTAATCCTGCTGTTACTAGCGCCCTTATATTGACTGGAAAAATCAATTTATTAGATTCATGGATTCATTTCATCCCACAATTTTTAAGCGCATTTTTAGCTACATTTTTATTTAAATTTTATCATAAAATTGATTAACTTATATGATTTATAATTAAAAACAATAGTTAATTATAATTAACAATATATTGAATATTCATTAGAAGTTATAGAAAAGAATCTATACCGACTAACAAACTCCAGAATATGGAATTATTTACAACGTCCCAGTGGACAGATGTTATTGGCCTAATTACTATTTTAAATACAGCTATTTATATTTGGATTCAAATCAGATAAAAAAACTTCTATGATAAGTGTTGCGAGATTAGCTTTTGCAAATATATTTCAATCAGAAAATTGATCTCCAGGATTAATTATGATATTTTCACAGCTTTATGAATTGAAAAATTTGGAAGAAATGAAATTTTTCCATTGAAAGGATTGGAATATTGCTATTATGATATTGTCTACTTGGGTAAGTATCGGTACACTAGTTTACCTATGTAATATTGATTTTCAAACCGTTCATTAACCTATTTTCAGGGCCAATCGTCTCTTGTTTTCAGTGGTTAGCGGGACAAATAATGGTATTTGATAAAGATAAAGATGATTTCCAGCATATATTGCATACAAAGTCTGGAAACCATAATTTTAGAATGGTAACTCTTTATTCAATCTATTTGTCATTTCTATATATCTATCAGTATGGTCAGTATCTGGTAAATTAATTACAAATTGCCAGTATCTCCATGCTGCAATTGATAGTGTGGCTAGTTTATGTAAATGTGGCAAGGCTAGTACCTCATCTTCACTCAATACTCTTATTGTTTGATACCCTTCTAATATTGAGTCCCATCTTTCTTTGATAGGTTCACCCTTTTTCCAACCAAAACCAACAAATGTCATAACCAAATCAAACGCCAAATAATCATAACAGATTTCTTCAAAATCTAATACAGTAACAACTTCATTGTTTATCGCTAATACATTATCTGAAAATAAATCCCCATGTATTATTCCTTTTGGTAATGGTCCAATTTTTATCAACAATTCTTCGGTCTCATTTTTTAAAAATTTCACGAAATCGGTCCATTCATTATTTTCATCAGCTATATTATATAATTTATTAAACAATTTATATCCCATTGAGAATTCTGTTTTTAATTCATTAGGAGGCTCTATTGTATGTAACTTGGCTTGTATTATACCAAGAGAATAAAGTGACGAATGGTTGGAGTCTAACCAATTCCCTTGTATAAATGGTAACAAAGTCCATGCAAGTCCATTTTTATTATGGATATAATTTCCATCTAAAAATTGAATTGGTTTGGGCGTTGGAAAATCCCTTTCTACAATATATTTTGTCATATTTAACAAATAATTTACTTCTTCAATAGATTGCTCATTCCATATTTTTAATACTAACTTTTCATCATTTTTTAATGTTAAAATATAATTAGAATTTGCCCATCCACCATCTAATTTCTCAATACTTAGTAAATCTTTGAATCCGGCTAATTCTATCACTTCTGATGCATCATCTAACGATACATCGGTGTAGGTCATACAATTACTATGATGCAGTTGTTTATTTCATTATCTGAAATTAATTATTTATAATAGAATAATATTTTTAAATTTTTTTTATAATCTCTATTAATTTTAGTATGATATAAATTTTAATCCATAACGGAATAACTAAAAGTGTGTTATTATAAAAATGTGTTATATGGGGGATTATCAGTGGTTGGTAAATTAAATTTATTTACTAAAATTATGAATAAATTTATCAAACCAGTAGAAACTGAAGAAGATTACCTAATTGATTCTAATGATGAAATTAAGCCGTTAATTATTGCCTTTGGGGGAATTTCAGGAGGCATATATCAACCAGTGTTTGAATTTAAAAATTTTTTACAAAAAACTGTAGATTGCCATTTTATCTTTGTTAAAGATACGAATCAATGTTGGTACCACAAAGGAGCAATAGGCCTCGGAAATGATATCGAAACTGTTAGTCATAATTTAAAAAACATAATAAATACTATTAATTATTCTAAAGTAGTAACAATTGGAGGTTCAATGGGCGGTTTTGCAGCTTTATTATTTGGTAGCCTGTTAAATGTGGATGGTATTATATCATTTAGTCCTCAGACGTTTATTGATAAAGAAAGTAGAAAATTACATGGTGATGATAGGTGGTCAAAACAATTGAAATATGTACATAAGAATTTCAATAGAATATTTTTTGATTTATCCAACTTAAAATTTAATAATATCAAAGTTTACTCCATATATGGAAAAGAAGACAGATTAGACAAAATCCATAGTGAAAAATTGAGATCGAAAGGAATTAACATTTCTAGTTACTCTGGTGGTCACAATGTTGTCAAAACTATAAGGGATAATGGTGAATTAATTAAAATTATTAATGATTGTATATTTTAATATTTTCCAATTTAATTTGGCTTTATATATTTAATGTATTAAATTGGACCTAAAAATTAGGAATAATTTAAATCAATTTCATTATTATTCTTAAAAAATATGTACGCCGGAAAAAATGAAGATTCTGATTATTTGAATTAATATCTGTTACTAATTAGCTAACCTTCTTGCACATTGTTCAAGGTTTTCATTTTTTAATTTTAAACTACGGATATAGGTTGGAATATTATGTTCTGATGATTCTAAATCAATGAGGTCTCCGACCCATTCAAGTTTTGTCGTTAAAGGACCTGTATCTTTTTTATCATCATGAACAGACCAATTTGAACAACCAGTTCCGTTAATATCTTGAATTTGTAAAAACCATGGATACAACAATGGTATTCTAGATATATTATTCATTTCACTATATTCAACTATACAATCATCATATCTTACTGACCATCCAGCATCATTTAACCATAAAATTGCCATTTCATCTTCTGCACCAGGCTGAAACCAAACCATCGGAGGTTTTACTAGTTCCATTAGTAATAAACTTCTCACAACATCTCTAGCCCTTTTAGGAGCAAGAAACAATACTATAATTTCTAAATCAACGCCTTTTTCCAATCCCGATCTTATCGGTATGCCGGAAATTGTTGCTCCAGCATCTCGTATATGTATTGGAATAACCCGAAAGCCCCTCTGAGATAATTTACCAATTGAATGCCATGCAGTCCTTTCTTTATTCAAGCCTGCACCAAAAACATGTATGCTACTAATCTCATTTAGCGGGGAATTATCATTGGTATTTGCCTTCTCCATATTTGCTGGAAAATATAATTATATATGAATTAAGGTTTTAGTTTTAAAACATTTATTAGAATAATGAATATTTTATTTTTTTGATTTTTTGATTTTTTCCCAAGATGGCGTCAACTTCCTTGATTCTCTATTTTGCCCAGCATAGGATAGTATGATCCAACCTATGAAAAGTATTGGAGTAGATACGAATGTAATAATAGCCAACCATACAAATAATATGCCCTCAGAGAGGGGCCAGGACCAATACGATACACCGATAATTACTATAATAAGTAGGAGTCTAGAAGATTCACTTGGCGTGTTCATTCCTCTGTAATCCTTCCTGGGCGCAAGAAGATAATCTACGATGCCCATATTTTTACTTACAATAAATTTAGTTTTTATATTGGTGTTTACGGAAATAATTGAATTAATATTTATTTATTCCAATCCGAGGCCCATATAGATACCATTTTACCATTACATTGCGTAGTACCAATTTTATGAATTCTATTTGATTTCATCAATGCTCGTTCTAATTCATTAGGTCTTGAATCATGGCCATGCATCTCTTTCATGTATTCGATAATTTCTGTAGTAGTGCATTGAGATCTATCTACTCTTGACCTAATTAGGCCAATAATTTTTCGATATTTCCATATCTTGTCATTATTTTTCATTCGCTCGATTAATGCTTTAATAATATTTATTTATAGATTTTTGTTCAAGAATTACTATAATTTCTATATATTTTCTTACAATAGTATGAATAATATTCATTACGTTAGATGATTGAGAACTATGCATGGGGGAATTCGGGAAGATTGGTTTTTCAGGAAAACTCCGTCCTTCTCAGATTGCTTCCTCGATTATAATTCGAAAACAATTAGAATCCGGCGAAAAAAATCTTCACATAGTAGCTCCTCCTGGTTCTGGAAAAACAGTTTTAGGCCTTTATACGTGGTCAGAATTAGTAAGGAGGCCTACCTTGGTACTTTGCCCTAATTCCGCTATTCAGGCTCAATGGATTGCTAGGGCGAAAGAACTTTTCAATCTAGATGGAAAAGATAACCAAATTGGAACGGATGCCAAATCTCCAGGTCTACTCACCTCGTTAACTTATCAATCAGTTACTTTGCCGAAAAGAGGAGATAAAAGCCTAGATGATTCGGCTATTGAGTTATGGATGAACAAATTACTATCTGAAAATGAAGTTGATGATCTCGAATCATCAAAGGTATGGATTAATGGCCTAAAAGAATCTAATTTAATTTATTATAATGAAAGATTAAGTTATTATAGGAAAAAAATTAGAGACAATTTAGCAATACATGGTAATGCATTGTGGACATTACATGAGTCGTCCAAAAAAAATCTGGAAAACCTTTCTAAATTAGACATAGGATTGATAATTTTAGATGAATGTCATCATTTATTAGGTCATTGGGGAAGAGTGCTAAGCGAAATTCGTGAATATTTTGGTAACCCTATTGTCCTAGGTCTAACTGCTACTCCTCCTGATCTAAACTCTGTCAATGCCAATGATGGTAAAAGGTATCAAGAATTTTTTGGCGAAATAGATTACGAAGTACCTGTCCCCGCTTTGGTTAGGGACTCAAACCTTTCACCGTACCAGGATTTAGCATACTTTGTAAGACCGAGTAGGGACGAATTAATTTATATATCAAACGTAGATAAAGAGTTTAAAGAATTAATTTATGATATTAGCAATGGTAAATCAAAATCAAAAGATCGAATTCCTAAACTAGATGTTTGGTTAAGTGCGGTATTAGATGGATTAATACTTCCAAGTGGAGCAGCTAAGAATTGGACTAATTTTGTCAGGAGGGATGAGGCATTAGCTAATAATTCACGATTATACCTCCTATCTAAAGAAATTCCGTTACCTAAAGGAATTCCTCAACCTGAACAAAAATTATTAGATCTCAATCTTAAAAAAAATTCAATAATTATTCCTCTTTTAGATAGATATATACGACATGGCTTACTTCGATCTAAAAATAACTTAGATCATGAAGTTGCAGATAAAGCTAAACAAAGGCTAAGGATGTTAGGGCATCAAATTACAGAGACAGGGATACGCCCTTGCGCATCACCCGTAGGAAGGGTGATGGCTTATGCATCTGCTAAATATGACGCATTAAATGTAATACTATCTGCTGAAATCCAGGCCCTTGGTCCTGACATAAGGGCAGTTATAGTCACTGATTTTGAAAAAACTTCAGCAACTACAGTAGTAGAAGGTGTACTTGATAAAGATGCAGGAGGGGCTATCGCCGCTTTCCGCTCATTATTAAAGAATGAGTCTACCGATAGATTGAATCCAGTTCTGATGACTGGTTCGACTGTTTTAGTAGATGATGATCTACTTAAAGATATTTTACCAAAATTTGAAGAATGGATTATGATAAGGAGATTAGACATAAATTTTGAAATAGATGATAATTTTGGATTTAAAGAGATAAAGGGTAAAGGTAGTCAGTGGAAACCAAGATATTATACGGAAATGATAACAGAAATGTTTCAACAAGGAATAACAAAATGTTTAGTTGGCACAAGGGGATTATTAGGTGAAGGTTGGGATGCTAGTAAAATAAATGTACTAATTGACTTAACGACTGTTACAACAAGTATGAGCATAAATCAACTCAGAGGAAGATCATTTAGACTCGATAAGGATAATCCAGATAAAGTTGCAAATAATTGGGATATTGTATGCCTAGCTGAGGAATTTACTAAAGGTTTTGATGATTATGACCGATTTAAAAGAAAACATTCTCGATTATACGGAGTTTGTGATGATAGTGCTATTGAGAAGGGTGTTGGACATGTTCATGCCGCATTCACTGATGCCCGTCCCAAAGGAATCTCCGAAACCATGGACATATTCAATGAAGAGATGATATATAGGGCAAGGAATAGGGAACGTACAATAGAATTATGGAAGATTGGTGAGGCGTTTGATGAGGTCCCTATTGAAGCAATAGAATTGAAAATGAATGAAGGATTTTCTGGGGGATGGCCTATACTAAGTATGGCATTTGAGCAACCTGAATGGAATGACGAGTCATTGGTTTCAGCAATTGCAACTGCTGTTTCTGGTGCTTTAAGGAGAACCGGTTACCTCAAAAGAGGTCTAACGGTTGTAAGTGGAGATAGAGGAGGTGGATGGATGAGGACGTATCTAGAGGGTGCTTCTGAAGAAGAATCAAAGATATTTATATCAGCAATGGGGCAAGTACTAGGACCTTTAGATAATCCTAGATATATGGTACCAAGAGATGTACAATTTCTTAATGATACATGGATTAGTAAACTATTGCCCAACGTAATTGGTAAGTATTTTACAGTCAAAAGGAATAAATTAGCTATGTATCATGCTGTACCAAAGATATTATCACAAAATAAAGATGATGCTAAAATATTTGAAAAACATTGGAATTTTAATGTTAGTCCCGGTGTAGTAATTTATGGGTACAGCGAGGACGGAAGAATCAAAGTTCGTACAGCTTTAGAAAATAATCTTTCACCAAGGGGAGCTTTTCACACTAAGAGTATATTCACTTGATCTAATTTTATAAATTATTTACAGTCTATTCCTGTATTTTTATGATTGAAGTAATATCTTTGTCGGCACGTATATCATCGAAAATCAAAAGCATCTAAAAAATTTGAGCAATTTAATACTCCACATACATTTAAATTTTTTGACATAGGTGGAGTAGGAGTTAGAATTTCTCATGCTCTTCCATTTGTAGCCTTCTTCCACCATTCCCCAATATTTGGAACAGTTTTTAAAAATTGAGGAGTTACTAAAAGATGTAAAATTAATTATATTCGATGACTTCTATTTTTTCTTAATTGATTTAGTATTATTTGATATTGGAGTTGATGAGAAACTACTAACTTTAGGTTTGTTTTTTCTATTATGTATTTTAGTACGTGAAAAACGTTTTTTTGGATTATTAATTTTGTTTACATAATTCCCTGATAATAATAATAATAATAATGATATCGTAGATTTTATTGATATCAATAATAATATTATGCCAAACAAAGGAGCTAAAATGAATAAGTATATACTAGAGTCAATTCCAGAAAAACCTCTTAGAAGAACAGAATCATAGTAATTAAGTGGATTTACATATACCGTTATGAAATTTCCTGGAGGATATTCATAATCGGCATTCAATCCAGAATCACAACCAAGAGAATGCGAATAACTAATTAATGAATTAGAATATGTTTCACCTTTAATTTCATAATCGTAATCTACCCATGGGCAATATGTTGTCGTTCCATTATATGTTGAAGCATATACGCCACTATCCAAGACAGTTCCCTTTACGGGTGTCCAGTCCGATGTACCTATATCATTAATTATGGCAGGAACTATTGTTTGAGTAATTATTGAGGATAATACACACCAAATTATTGTGAATATCCATTGTATACTGATTGGTTTCAATTTTTGAGACGCGGATATTAAGCGACTCATATATATTTTATAGATAGTTATAGCACTAATAATATCTCTAATATTTAATAAATATAATATTAATTAGGACATATAAAACTTTATTTTTAAAAAATATTTCAAAATTATAATACAAAATACTTAATATCAATACCCTCACAAAAAAAATGTGAACGGTAAGGACATTAAAGTTACTTCTATAATATTATTCTTCGTTATTACAATAGTTGCTTTAATAGTTAGCGCAGTAGATAATAATTCCGTAAAAATATATGGGTACTCATCAGTATTCCTTTGCTCAATACTAATTTTTGGAATACAATGGATAGCTTGGGTACCTGCATCAATATCGAAAACAGAGCGTTTTTTTGACATAACTGGTGGTATTACATATTTAGCAGTAATATTCTTTAGCCTTTGGACAGGAAGTCTAAATGGCCAAATCACTACCAGACAGATCGTAATTAGTATACTCGTAGTAATATGGGCCCTACGTCTTTCGAGTTTTTTGTACTTACGTATTCATAGGACTGGTAAAGATGGTAGGTTTGATGATCTGAAGACATCACCAATTAGATTTTTAGTACCATGGACTCTTCAAGGATTATGGATTTTCTTAACCTTAAACGTAGTAATAGTAGTAAACAGTCAATCTAGTAGTGGAATACCTTTAGGCATATGGGATCTAATTGGCATGACCCTCTGGTTAAGCGGATTTGCAATAGAAGTAATCGCTGATAATCAAAAATCTAAGTTCAATATTGAAGGAAATAAATTTTGGATAGACACTGGACTTTGGAGCTATTGCAGACATCCTAATTATTTCGGAGAAATATTATTATGGTTGGGAATAGCATGTTTTGGAATATCATGTTTGAGTGGACTAGAATTTGTTGCATTAATCTCACCAATATTTGTATATCTTTTACTTACTAAAGTTAGTGGAATTCCAATTCTCGATACTCGTGCATTAACCAAATGGGGGGATAATAAAGAATTTATAAATTATAGAAGTAATACCCCAGCACTAATCCCTAAGTTTAAAAAATAAGAATATTCAAATAAGATTTATCGTATTTAAAATATTGATGATGAATTAAAAAAAAATAATTTGAGTTAAGTAAATAAGAAAATTATATGATGAATTTAAAGATAATAATAACATTATAATATATTTAAATATGTTTTTTAATATATAATTAAGGATATATCAATATTAAAAATTATTATTGCCGTAATAGTTTAAAAACTATACATATTGAATCTATGAAAAATTAGTGGTGAAAGGTACTTAAGGAACCTAATTCGCGAGGCGGAAATTGTGCTCCTAACTACTAAGGTCGCCCTGCGGCCATTATTTGGTTGGGCTGTAAATCAACCGTTAGTATTGAGCTTCTTATATTTGTTTACTGATGATCCAATGTTCTATTATCAGGGCATAGCATTACCTCTTGCATTATGTTCAATATTTTGGTTAATTCCATTTTTTCAATGGTATGAAGAACGTATAGATCTAAAACAATAAATCTTTTTTTAATACAAATGTTTTAAAAAAAAATATCTAAAAATATATTATTAATATATTTAATTCGCCGATATTATATCCAAAATAATAGTAGGTGAACAAATGCCAAATATAATATTGCCATCAATAAATGGTAGTGAGTTCGACATATCATCCGCTTAGGGTAAGGAGATAATTTTAAATTTTTTTTTAGATTTGAATCATCCCCTTTCTCCAATATTGGAATTAATAAAATAATTATAAGATGGGACGAGTTCAATGAAGATAATGTCATGATAGGTATTTTTGATGCTAATGTTGATAAATTAGCAAAGTCTATGAAAAACATAATCCTCCTTTCAATATACTGGAAGATGAGAAATATACATCATATAAAAAATATGAATTTGAAAAATCAATACTCAGAGTACTAATTGCACCAATAATAACCCCAATAACTATATTGCAAGCTATCTTAAAAGGATATATTGTAAAAACACTTTCTCTGTCAAAAATGAGTACGATACCGGTAGACATATTTATTGATGAAAATGGTGATGTAATTAGATCACATTATTGTAGAGATACAGTGGACCATATTCCAATGGATGAGTTGATAGAATTCTCGAATGGTAACTAAGTTCAATATTTAGATTATTTAACCAAAGGAATCCTTAAAGTAAAATAAGTTCCTCGTGTGGACATGCATGAAATAATATATTTTAATTCACCTGGTCTAGCCGAATCTTCCCGGTTGTGTTTAGAATTTTCTGGTCTGTCTTGGAAAGACACAATAGTAGATAATGAAGAATATTTAAAATTAAAAAATGATGATGTACTTCCATACGGCCTATTACCAATAATCAGAACATCTCAGGGCATAATTGCAGAATCTGCTGCGTTGCTTAGATACACCGGTGCTCTGGCCGGGTTAGAGCCAGAAGATCTGTTTATGAGGGCTAAAGTGGATGAAATACTAGATGTTATGAGAGGTTGGTGGGAAGCATTTACTCCTACTTTCTATATTGAAGATATAGAGGAAAAGATAAACGCACGAAGAAATCTATTTGCCGATGGAGGAAAATTAGATTTAGGTATGAAAATGCTAACATCATTATATGAGAATTCTGATTCAGGTTGGATGGCGAATACTGAATATATGAGTATTGCTGACATTAAGTCATTTACAGATGTCTTCATGTTATTTTCAGGTCAATTTGACGGACTTGATAAATCCATTATTTTAAATTATCCGATTTTATTAAATTTCCATAATAAAATGGCAAACATTCCAGAAATAAAGTCTTATTATTCCAACAAAATAGATTCAAAGGACCATTGGGTATATTGTCCAAACTCCTTTGATAATTAAATATATTTTTTTATATTTTTAAATATTATTCTTGATGTAATCATTGAAATCATAAGGAAACCTAAAGAAAAATATATTGAGCTTTTTTCTGCAATGAAATATGAAATAATTAATATTCCAAATCCATAAAATGCACGAAATATTGCAAATGATATGAATGCTTTTATTAATGGTTTTTCGAATAATTCTATCATTATCGGCCTAATCATATTTATCGTATAATCCGTATTCTTTTAAATTTTATACTATAAAATCTTGACTAATTTTTGAATATTAACCATAGGAATTATATTCGGATAATTATGTCAGAAGTATATGGAACTATCAATGGTGGGAGCTTACTTTGGTATGATAATGGTCTTAATTGCTTTTTCTAGTGAAAGCAGGGGATTAATTTCTAGTCGATCAAATATATACTTGATACTAATGGCCATAGGCGAAGGATTGCTAACATTTAGGGCGTACATAACTTCTGAATGGCCATTTGCAGTTTTAGGTGGGATATGGGCAATATTTGCTGTATATGCGATTTTAAATCCACCAACTGAATAATCATTTTTCTCTTTTTCATATCCAAATATCATAATATAAGAATAAATATGAAATTAATATGGCAGGTATTGCACTATATAGTGTCGCTAATATTGCCATTCTTGGCGTTAAGGCTATTGCTGGAAAGAGTGCATCGCCGTCATTTGATATTGCATTACCTATTAAAGCAGCTAAAGGAATCACGCCATTAAGATACAGTGTCGTAACTAATATTTGTGGTCCACAGCCAGGAATAAATCCAATAATTATAGCAATAATGGGTATATATATTAGATTTGCATCTGATATTGAGGTTAGGTCTAATCCAAATAGAATAAAGGAATATTCATACATTAGATATGCCACAATTACCCAAACTGTAACGAATGATGTCTCCTCAGTTGATCTTGTAAATGGATGATCATCGAAAGAACTTACCGCATTAATTGGTGAAATGGACCATATGATGATGGAGAACAACGCACCGACGACTCCAAAAAATAAAATAATATTCGAATTAGGAAATGTAATTTGCATTAGTTGTAGGCAGCCCAAAATTAGCCCAGGAAATGCTAGCATGATATAAAAAAAATCTCTATTTCGTAACTTACCTATATAATTTATTTTTATCTCATTAACTTCTGAATTATATAACTCACCAGGATGAAATCTATCTACCATCCATCCAGTCAATATGGCGGCTGTAGTAGAAATAATCATAACTTTAAGGTATGTTACTGGTTCTTTTGCCAATAATAGGAATGCGGCGTCACCCATTGTTGAAATTAAAGCAGCAACCATTGCACCCAATCTAATATTCCCCTTAGCAAATGCAGTAATTGCGATTACTGCACCGCCACATCCGGGCATTGCACCCAATAATGATGCCGTAGGAACTTGCCATACACCTCCATTATTCATAAATTTACCAACATCGATATTCAAGTAATGCTCAAAACCAAAGAATAGTAATAGTGTAAATGCTACAAAAACCGACACTTGAGTATATGCATCAAATATAGATATTCTAGTTATTTCTCCTAATTCTCCTGGGAATATGGTTAATATTAATAATAATATTAATGTAAATATTCGAAAATATCTAACATCATAGAATATATTGTATTCAGTAGCATTATTGCTGGAATCAGATAATGACATTTAATCACTCTATAGACACATATACTAGTTTACTTATTTTAGATGATATTTCAATTATTGAATTATTAATCTCTACTACCAAGCTATCATCAAAATTATTTTTAGATTTAATATATATTTCTTCTCCGAGATTAATTCCATTATTTTTTAACCATAATAAAATTTCTGAATCTTCATCGGGGACTTGCCTTATTTTTGATATAGAATTTATTGGGCAATCAAATAATACAATATCTTCATTTGTGAAAATTTCACCATTTGGACCTGGTATCGGATGCCCGTGAGGGTCACGGACAGGGTTGTCCAAGTATTCTGCAATTGAATTTTCAAGATCTTTGGATAATGCGTGCTCTAATCTTTCGGCTTCTACATGTAAATTCTCATTGCTTAATCCTAAAGTTTTTGATAAGAACGTTTCCAATAATCTATGTCTTCGTACTACTGATAACGCTTGTTTAAGCCCAATTTCTGTTAATGAAGCACCTTTGTAAGGTTTATGATGGACCAGTCCATTTTCACTTAATTTAAGTATCATTTTTGTAGTTGATGCTGGAGTTACTTCCAAATGATTGGCTAATTCCAAAGTTCCGATATTAGATGATCCTAACTTCCACATAGCCTTGAGGTAATCCTCCCTCGCAATGGATGTCATAACGGTATGTTAGCGGTGGCTAATATAAAGTTTAGCCACGGCTAATTATTATTATTATATTAAGATTATAATTAAACACTCCTTAATATATTGACGAGTGGAGCACACCATATGCAATTAGCCTGTAACATAGATGCTAAAGGAAAATTATTTCGATTAATCATTGGTATACTATCCTGCTCATTTGGAATTACACTATTTATTTTAATTAATACGAATGTAGTAACATCTTCTGTATACTTACTGCCGGCTTTGGGTAGCATATTCGGAGGTCTTTTTGCCGTTTGGGAAGCCAGAGCTGGATGGTGCATAGTGAGATCACTAGGAATAAAAACTCCTATATGATATTATGATAGATATATCTTTTAGATATTATGTAATCCGTGATATATGGATGGGTTTGATCTAATTACTGCCTTGTGTATGGGAATAGGCCTGTCTGCGGCCGCTGGTTTTCGAGTATTTCTCCCTCCATTTATGTTATCTATATTGATGAGAACTAGTTTAATAGAGGTTAATTTAGATGGTACTGAGTTTGAATTTTTTGATTCAAATATCTCTATTTTTTTATTAGGTATAGCGACAACTTCAGAATTTTTTGGATATTATGTACCTTGGATTGATAATTTATTGGACACAATTGCAAGCCCTGCATCCGTATTTGCTGGATTTTTGATGACAATGATGGTTCTAGAAGGTAATACGGACCCTATATTCCAATGGGTACTAGCAATAATTGCTGGAGGGGGCGTATCAGGTGTGATTCAAGGAACAACTGTAGTTACAAGAGCAGCATCAACTTTCATGACTGCTGGTTTGGGAAATCCTGTCATAGCCACAGGAGAAAATTTCGCAACCGTAATTTTAACAATACTAGCATTACTATTTCCAATCATAGCATGTTTGATAGTAATTATATTAATTTACTACGGATTGAATAAATTAATAACTAATAAAAAGGAAAAAAAACCTATAATTAATTAAAATTTAAGTAATTATTCTGATTCATTATCAAATCTAATCTTTGCTAGTGCCCTCATATCTTCATGATGGTCACCTTCAATTATTGCTTCTTGATCGGACTCATCTACTATTTCTACTCCCAGTAATGTTTCTATAATATCTTCCATTGTTAATATTCCTGAGGTGCCTCCAAATTCATCTTTAACTATCAAAATTTGAACTTTATTTTCTAATAATATATCTAATGCTTTATCTACTGATTCATCTAAAGTACATGACCTAATTTCCCTTGATATCTCTTTCATAGTGATGTGATGATCATCATTAGCAGCGCTTCTTAATATTTCATTTCTTAATACGAATCCCTGTACATCATCTATACTTTCGCCTGTCATTGGCATGCGTCCATTTATCATGATAGGCATCCTTTCCAATATGTCATTTACAGTTTCATTATATGAAACGGTATTCATAACAACTCTAGGCGTCATAACAGTACTAACTTCCATTTCCCTTAGTTTCAATAAGTTATGAATTACCTTTTCTTCATCTTCCTCGATAACATCCGACTCTTCTGCCATGTCGGCCATAACTGAAAGTTCTGTACGTGTAACGGTTTCAGACTGAACATCTGGTAAAAATCCTCTAATGATTTCTATGGGTTTAATTATGAATACTAGTATGAACATCATCACATTAAGTACATTGTATGAAGGTACAGTCAACTTCCTCCAATAAAGTGCACCGATGGTTTTCGGTAATATCTCACTTAATAATAATATAGCCAACGTTAGAATTGCTGCTGTTGCCGCCACTACATATTCTCCAGTTGCGATTTTTTCTACTTCTGAGCCTACCCCCAATGCTCCAACTGTGTGAGCGATAGTATTCAATGTCAGTATTGCTGTTAGAGGCCTTTCTGGATCTTCTTTGTATTCGGCCCATCTTTTGCTAACTTTTGGATGAGTGTCCTTTATCGCTATAATATGGCTATGACTGGTAGATAACAATACTGCCTCCAATATACTGCATAAGAATGATGCACCTAAAGCCAAAGATGAATATAAAATAATTAATGTATAATCAGCCAATTTAGTTGCCTCTAGATGACCATTTTAATGATTTTAAAATAGAAATTTCATTGTTCACGATACCGGCTCCAGTGCTATCGAACCGAACATGACATAAATATCTAACTTTAGGATATGATAATAATAGGGTATGGGAAGCATGGAGAGGGTATCAATATTTATGGCTTGGCCATACGCAAATGGCCCGCTTCACTTGGGTCATGTAGCGGGCAACTGCTTACCCGCAGATATCCAATATAAATATGAAAGATCCAAGGGTCGAAAAGTGTTGATGTGTAGTGGATCAGATGAACATGGCACACCAATAACTGTTACTGCGGAACAAGAAAATATAACTCCTCAAGAAGTAGTAGATAGGTTTCACGAAATTAATCTCAAAGCACTTGTAGATTTAGGATGTTCATGGGATAGAAATGTAGATCCAAGAGGAATAGAATATGGAGGTACATTGTATAACCGAACAACAGATACAAGGCATAAAGAAATAGTTAAAGAGGTGTTTTCATTACTTCATGCACAAGGATATCTACAAGAATCAATAATGCAACAATATTGTTCTATAAACGATGATGGGTCCATTAAATTCCTTCCTGATAGATATGTAGAAGGCTCATGCCCCAGATGTGAGGCTGATGGTGCTAGAGGAGATCAATGTGATGACTGTGGTGCTACGTTTGAAAATAATGAATTAATTAATCCACGATCAAAATTAGATCCAAATGTGAAGATTGAAATAAAAGATACAGAACACTTATTTTTTAGGTTAGAATTATTTCAAAAACAATTGGAAAAATTTGCATTAGATAATAATAAATTATGGAAACCTAATGTTAGGTCTATGACCAAAAATTGGCTAGATATGGGTTTACGCCCTCGCGCAGTTACAAGAGATATTGAATGGGGTATTAAATTACCAATGATTGGTAAAAAATGGGAGAATAAAAGAATTTACGTTTGGTTTGAAGCTGTACAGGGATATTATTCATGCCCCAGAATTTGGGCAGAAAGATATGCAAATCCTAATAATCATCATATGGGCGATGATGCATGGAAATATTGGTTAAACCATGATGAGGAATCCAAATCCAAATCAATATATTTCATGGGTAAAGATAATATTCCATTTCATACCATAATATGGCCTGCTATTCAAATGGGAATTAACGCCGCTACAAATAATGTAGAAATTTCTAATTTACAATCTAATGGAGATTTAATGTTAGCTACGAATGTTCCAGCAAATGAATACTTAATGCTCCAAGGTGGTCAATTTAGTAAAAGTCGTAAACATGGAGTATGGCTACCAGAATTTTTGGAACAATATCAGGCAGATACATTGAGATATTATTTATCAATCAATATGCCTGAGGGCCATGATACGGATTTTAGATGGGATGAATATGTTGATAGAGTCAACAATGAATTGATTGGTAATTATGGCAATTATGTAAATAGAGTATTGACTTTGGCTCATAGATTAGATCCTGATGTCAAATCTAACCCGTTATCAGAATTTGATAATCCGTTATATTTCGATAACTTAACAATAGAAATTAATGAATTATTACGTAATGCTTCGGAATCTTTAGAAAAACATCGTTTTAAAGAAGCTTTAAGGCATATAATGAATATCTCTCAAAAAGGAAATGTCTTATTACAACAAAGTGAACCATGGAAACATCTCAAACATTCAGATCATGAAGATAGAGCCTTATCTCTATCTGGTCTAGCCTATGCATGGAAAATTATGAGAGGGTTAGCAATAGTTACAAGGCCATTTATGCCATTTCAATCAGAACAGTTGTGGGAAATGATGGGAGAAAATGAGGATATTGATGACGCTTTATGGGATGATGCATTTAATTTTGATAAAGGCATGTCATGGACTTCGAATAAGCCTAAACCCCTTTTTAAGAAGTTAGATTTAGAAGAAATCATACAAAGAGAAGAATCAATAGCCATTAATTTTGATAGTAATGATGAAGACGTAAGTACTACTGCGAATATCAAGGAGAGTGATTATATTAATTTTGAAGATTTTATGAAAGTCGAAATGAGGACTGGAAAGATAATAAAAGTAGAAGAACATCCCAATGCAGATAAATTATGGGTAGTAACATTGCAGGATTCTCCTACTACGACACGTACGATATGTGCCGGATTAAAGGGGATTTATGATCAACAAAAATTAGAAGGAATGGATGTAGTATATGTTGCTAATTTAGAACCAAGAAAATTAAGAGGAATAATGTCAGAAGGAATGTTATTAGCTGCTGATGATGATCAAGGAAATGTAAAATTACTTACGCCTGAAGGCGAAATAACTACAGGGTCATTGATCCGGTAATTTAGGTTTATCGAAATAATCCCATTGAATATTTATTAATTCTGTGTTCGAATTTGCGTTAGCATAAGCTTCTAATGGTTCTTTATTTAATTTGAAAAATTGTGAGCCAAATCTAAAAGGTTCCAAAATTTTTCTTGCTTGTTCGGGTTTACCTAAAATATACAAAGACACAGCAAAAGCTTCGACTGTTGATAATCTTCCAGGTTTCCCCCAGGAAACTTCGTTTGCTGCTAATACAATTGGTAGGGTTTTCCCCTGAAGTTTAGTTTTATTTTTTATAAATTCTAACGAACTATCAATCTGTTTCCAAGAACAATCTAATGCTACAATTGATGCACCTAAATTTAGTATTTTTTTATCATCCGGACCCAGTATAGATTCACTATGGGGATTTAATAAAAAGCCACGTTTTGGAGAATTTTTGACATTATTATGTAATTTTGCAGAATAAAATTTAGCCATTTTTCTCGCTGTGCATTTTTTTGGATCATCTTGATCTAAATGAATTATATGTAATGGAACATCTTCCATAATATCATTCTCTGATTTTCTTCCTTGCTCCGGATCTAGTAACTCCTAATTTCCTCATTTTCTTCTTAGGTGTTTTAGATTTAGGTGTTGCAGTTACATCAGATATATTAGCATCGGCCATTGTCATTTCATTATCTTCTTTAGTTTTAACAATTCGTTCATTTTGAGGAGTTATACCTTCATAGAGTATAATATCTAGTGCTTTAGCTAATTTTTTAATGACAGAATCCGTAACTCTGTTACCATTCTCAATTTTTTGAATTATATTTACTCTCTCGTTAATCTTCTTAGCTAAATCTTCTTGGCTAAGATTTTGAGTTTCCCTCTCTTCACGGATTTTTATATGGAAGTTCGGAATTAATTCTTCTTTTTCGGAACCAACTAACCTTTGATTATTTATTACTGTGTTTTGAGTAGAATTACCTTCAAATTTATCAGTTATATTATGAATCGTCGTTAATCCTAAAGAATCAATACACCTAGTACAACAATCTACTATAGTTGACGATGCTCTTGTTCTCTTAGTAGTTACTTTCTCCATTCCACACAGTTCGCAAGTTCCCATGAAGAAGCCAAGGGGCTCTAACACATCATTCCTTCGTAGATATCTTAAACTGCAGACGTCTAGAATAAATATGTCAAGCAAGGTGAATAAATCTCCAAATAAAAAAATCAACATTCATAATACAGAAGATTTTTCTAATTCCTTCAATAACTTACAAGATAAATTTACCGATCTCTCCGAAACCGCACAGCAACTTTTAACTGATAAATTATTTTTAGAAAATGAATGTTCTAGATTAAAAAAAAGAGCTAATAGATTAGATGAGGAACTTAGTAACTTACGTTCACCCCCATTTGTTATTGGCCATATTCAAGATAGAATGAATGATAATGCAATTGTACGAAGTTCTAATGGTACAGTTTTCCTCGTGAGTGTCAATTCCTTTATAGATCAAACTAAGTTAGTACCAGGGGCTAGAGTGGCATTAAACCAAGATAATTTGTCAGTTATTGATGTTTTGGACAATGCTTGGGACCCTTTAGTATCTAGTGCTGAAATTATTGAGTCACCTAATGTTAGTTTCTCAGATATTGGAGGTTTGGAAGAACAAATTAAGCAAATAAGACAAGCAATTGAGTTACCTATTGAAAATCCTGAAGCATTCCTAAAGTTTGGGATAGAATCTCCTAAAGGTATTCTTCTTGCAGGTCCACCTGGAACTGGTAAGACATTGCTTGCAAAAGCAGTTGCTACATCAACCAAAGCTACATTTCTTGGAATTGTTGGTTCAGAATTAGCACAAAAGTATATCGGAGAAGGTGGGAGAATGGTTAGAGAATTATTTGATTTAGCAAGCAAGAAAGCACCATCAATTATTTTTATAGATGAAATAGATTCTATCGGATCAAAAAGATTAGATTCTACAACATCAGGTGATAGGGAAGTTCAACGTACTCTTATGCAGTTACTAGCAGAAATGGATGGTTTTGATTCAGTTAAAGATGTAAAAATTATTGCTGCGACTAACAGGCCAGAACTTCTTGATGCAGCATTATTACGTTCAGGTAGATTTGATAGAGTTGTAAACCTTCCATTACCTCAAAAAGAGGCTAGAGTAAGTATTTTAAAGGTTCACACTAAGAACACCCCATTATCTAAGAACGTAGATATAAATTATTTAAGTAATAAAACTGATGGATTTAGTGGTGCGGAATTAAAATCATTAGTAGTAGAAGCAGCAATAAATGCCATATCAGAAAATAGAAATTCTGTAACTAAAATCGACTTTGTAAAATCAATAGAAATAATAAACAAAAAGAAAAATGATAGTCCGATCAATAATACTCAAAATTCATACAGTTGATGATAATCCTCTTGATATGAAGGTCGGTGCGAATGACATGGATGAAGTATTAGTAGAATGTGTGCCAAATTTTAGTGAAGGCAGAGATACTGAAATTATTGATAAAATAACAAATTGTATATTATCTGTAAGCGGAGTCTCACTACTGGATGTTGATATGGGATATGACTTCAATAGAACAGTAATTACAATTGTTGGTGAACCAGAAGCGGTATTAAAAGCAGCAATTGATAGTTCTAAAATGGCATATAGATTAATAGATATGGAGAATCATACAGGAGAGCATTCTAGAATGGGGGCAGTTGATGTAGTTCCATTTATACCATTATCAAATGCATCACTAGATTTATGTACAGAATTGGCTGAAAGATATGCAAAGGAAATAAGTTCCTCTTGTGGCATACCAATTTACCTATATGGGCATGCTGCAAGGTCTAAAGATAGAGTAAGTTTACCTAATATCAGAAGAGGAGAGTACGAAGGAATTGAAAACAAAATCGTATTAAGTCAATGGCAACCTGACTATGGACCATCGATTTTTATACCAAAATCAGGAGTAACTGCTACGGGCTCACGTAACATGTTAATTGCATATAACGTCAATCTTAATACATCTGACAAATTATTAGCAAATAAAATATCAGGAATCATTAGAACCAGTGGTATATTGAGAAAAGATAGTAATGGGTCAAAGATATTAGATGAAAATGGTAAACCGACAAGGACAATAGGAAAATTTCCTTCTTTACAAGCAGCCGGTTGGATGTATGATGAAAATACTGCACAAGTATCTATGAATCTATTAGACTATAATATAACAGGTTTATATGAAGTTACAGAGTCTATTAAAATTGAAGCTAACAAAATAGGTCTTGACGTCATAAGTTCTGAACTTGTAGGATTAGTCCCATTAAAAGCATTTATTAATGCAGGAAAACTATACGAAAAGAATTTTGAATCATTAAGTGATATAGAATTAGTTGATGCTGCTATAACTGGCTTAAAACTAGACATTATAGGAGAGTTCTTACCAGTAGATAATATAATTGAATGGTCAATG